>Ga0209542_10000208_pt1 | contig 147033 bp, 130 predicted proteins | sample RifCSPhighO2_01_FD_184028 | JGI IMG/M metagenome (GOLD analysis project Ga0209542, IMG submission 184028) | Soil microbial communities from Rifle, Colorado - Rifle CSP2_plank highO2_0.1 (SPAdes) (version 2) | ecosystem: Environmental > Terrestrial > Deep subsurface > Rock core/Sediment ... | reverse complement strand
GACCTGATGCCATGGCATTAAGACCGGGAATGCCAAAACCTTCTGAAAGTGAAGGAAACACATAGGCTGCTGCTTGGTGGAAAAGTTTAGCAAGCTGGGCAGGCTTTAAATAGCCTTTGAGCTCTACTTTACCATCCAGTTCCCTATTTTTAATTTCTTTCTTTAATCTTTCTGCAAAAACGTCACGTGAGCAGACAATAATTAGTTTAATTATTGTTCGAGCCTGCCTGCCTGCAGGCCCGCTTCGCAGCGAGGCGAGCAAGGCAGGTCGAGAACTTCTCAACTCTCCGCCGGCTGGCGGTTCGCTCGAAGAGTAACTATTATTGTTAATTATTTTCATTGCATCAAGTAATCTTGTCAGATTCTTATGGGGGTAGGCATTGCCGACATAGATTAAGAATTGTTGATTCCATTTTCCTTCAAACCCGGTTTGTAGTTTTTCCAAACCGGGTTTGTTTTTGTTTTGACTTTGGGAATACTCCTCTTCGGCGGCTTCGTAGGTGACAACGATTTTACCGTGGTTGACGCTAAAAGCTCTGACGATATCCTCCTTTACAAAATTTGACGGTGTGATTATTTTTTGCGATTTTTTGACTGCATTTTCGATTACTTTCTGATAAGCAAATCTTTTAAAACTAAATACAATGGGATTTTTAGTCGTTGCCGTACTTTCCGAAAATTTATGATGGATTAAGTCATGGATCGTAACGACAAACTTCCCTTTATAAAAAATCGGCACATTAAAGTGAGAAACATGCAAAAGGTCTAAGTTTTGGCTTTGAAAAATTTTAGGGAGCTGGAATTGTTCCTTGAGAGAGTACCAGGGTATATCCGCTGAAACTTTAATGAAGTTTCGATGGCGGGTGAGCGCTAAATAATCCCAATTTTCTCTTCTTAAAAAAATACAGTATTTGTTTTTGGTATCAATTCGGGCAAGGTTGAGGATAAGTTTTTCTGTATACTTCCCTATGCCTGTGCCCCAAGGCCCTACAAATCTGGCATCAATTCCGATTTTCATATAACAATCTTAAGCTCTAATTAGACGAATTTTTTCTATAATTTTAATTGCAGATAATATTAACCAGGTGAGTATGAATGGATAGCGTCCTATGTAGTGTTTTTTGTAAAAAAGCTCCATTGCGCGGATTGATTCTCGAATCGCCTTCTTTTTAGACTCATAAGTTGCCTTAGTCAAATGCGCAGATTGCGGCTTCATTCCGGAAGCAGCTCCTTTGTAGTGAATAATCTTGGCTTGCTGGGTATACATTATTTTGTAACCCGCCTCTTTAAAACGCCAACACCAATCAAGATCTTCCCCGTAAAAAAAGAAGTCTTCGTCAAACAAGCCGATTTTTTTGATAGCAGACGCTCGAACCATCATAAATGCTCCAGCGCAGGCATCGACTTCATGCTCGCAGTCGTCTGACAAATAACCCATGTAATATTGGTCAAATATTTTTGACCCCCTAAAAATCTTTGAAAGGCCCGAAAAATGACAAAAAGCTCTCCAGGGAGTCGGGAAATGCCGGCGGCAATCGCGATCGAGCTGGCCATTTGGTAACTCAACTCTGCAAGTTGAAATTGATATATTGCGATTCTGGTCCATAAATTTAACCATTTTTTCTAAAGTATCCGGCATTACTTTTGTATCCGGATTAAGAATTAAGACATATTTTCCTGTTGCTTTGGTAATTACCTGATTGTTGGCTTTGGAAAAACCAAGGTTTTTCTGGTTTTCAATCAATTTAACTTCGGGATAATTCTTTTTAAGGGCGTTTGCCGTTTTGTCGGAAGAAGCATTGTCGACAACGAAAATTTCCACCTTTAAATTCTTTGCCGCGGCCTTTTGTGATTTTAATGACGATAAAAGAAGCTCTCTGGTATTGTAGGAAACGATAATTATCGATATATCCATTTTCAGTTTGTTCCTACTTCTTTATAAACACGGTCAAGTTCATTTGAAATTTTCTTCCAGTCATATTGGCTTTTAACAAGAACAAAGGCAGACTCGGCAAGTTGTTCTCCAAGTTTAGGATTTTTAAGTACTTTGACAGTTTGGTTTGCCAAATCCTGGGCACTTGAGGCAACCAAGGCTTCATGGTTATTTTTGATGTTTATGCCTTCTATGGCAAGCCTGGTTCCCACAATTGGAGTTTTTGTGGCCATGGCTTCTAGAATTTTATACTTTGTTCCACGACCATTTCTGATTGGCGCCAACAAAACCTCGCTTGCCCCATAGGCAAACCTGATATCTTCTACTTCCCCATCTACCTGAATATTTCTTGAGGCAAAATTTAAAATATCCTTTGGAGGATTTCTACCAACTATCCAAAGACGAGCACTGGGGATTTTTTCTTTAATTTTGGGCCAGATGTCTTCGACTAAAAATTTTGTAGCGTCGCGGTTGGGCAGCCATTTGAACTGACCAACAAAAAGGACTGTAGGCTTTTGAGGTTTTTGTTTTTTAGTCTTGGCAAAATATTCTATATCTACACCATTGGCAATCACATCTACCTGGCGATCCGGTTCCAATTTTTGAATAAAATGACGATCTTCGCCAGACATGGCCGCAAGCCTTTTGGCGCGCTTCCAATAATATCTTTCCCAAAACTTAATCTTGGCAACGTCAAGTAACAAAAATGGCTTGGCTAAAAAAGCCCAGCGAGGCAAACTTTCGACAAATCGTTGATAAACGAGGTATTCAATCACTTGTTCTACCAAATAAATAGGGATTTTTGTTGCCGGAATGTTGGGCATTACATAAAAAGTTTCAGCATGGATAAGATCATAGTTCTCTCTTTGCAATTCCCTTTGGATCTCTCTTCTCACCCCAATATCAAAATAAATGCAAACTAAAAAGGGGAAGGGCGTCAATGCTGAAAGCAGAATGTTTATCGGGGAAAAAGCTTGGCGACGTTTGAAAACAATGACTTTTTGGCAGTAAGGCTCAAGCTCCTTAATATATTTCTTTTCCTCTTCGTTTCTGATAAACGAAGCTAGAGTAATTTTGTGCTTGGCGGCTAAATTTTTAAGGAGATTATAAGTTCTAATTTGGCCACCCGATACCAAGGGATACGGCAGATAAGGGGTAAGCATTAGAATCTTCATTTAGATACGAATTTATCCGAATTGATTACTCCGAATGAATCCTAATATTCGAATAAATTCGGACTAATAATTCGCCTGCCTGCCCTTCGGGTCTGAGCGGTTCGACTGAGCTCACCGTCGAAGTCCTCAGGGTCGAAGACCGGCAGGCAGGGATACATTAGGATTTACCTATGCATTCTTTAAACATTTCGACAATGACATATTGATCTTTCTGTTCGATGACTTTACAGTGGCGTGCAAGGTTTTGGATACCGGGATCGTTAACATCGATGGAGACGAGATATTTAGTGCCTTGATCGATGAACTTTTCAAGCGGCCTGTCGACAATCGGATACCCATGGCGATTTGTCTGGTACAAGAAAGCCGTATCCCCATTGTAAGGCGCAATAACCGTGGCATCTCTTGGCAAGAGGCGATCAACTGTTTGCCCAGCTTTAACAATCTGCGGTCTATTTATCCAGTAATAACCCCTAATTTCAAAGGCCCCAAAAGCCACCATCAGGGCAATCAAAACTAAGGCCATTATCGGACCAATCAATTTGTTAAATCCCCCTTTAGGAAGGGAAAATAGTAATTTTGTTCCTAAAGCCGCAAAGACAGCCGCAATCGGAACAAAAGGTGTTTGATAATAATCATGGCGGACATTACCCGAGGCAAAAACGACAAAATACAGGGCAGTGGCGGCAAGCCAGGCAAAGTAGAACAGTTTTTCTCTCCCTGGTTTTCTTAAAATCCCTAGAATCACCAAAGGCACCCCTCCCACAGTCAGAATTAATTTCCCTATCCTTTCGGCGATTATCCATCTGAAAAAAGCTCCCTTAAAACGGATTTCTCCTTCATTTATTAAAAACCCCCAACTTGGAATCCCCTCCGGAAACTTCAACATCCAAAGACGCCAGGCAACAAAAGGCAGTAGTGAAAAAATCGCAAAAATCCATAAGTTAATTTTTTTGAGAGCTAAAAGACCGTATTTTTCAAGAGCAAGATAAACAACAGGCAATATAAAGAAAATGGCAATCGGCCAAGTTAAGATTGCCAAATTCGCAAAGAAAATTGACACCAGTTGCCAAATCCATTTTTTATCATTCTCCAGCCATTTAATAAAAGAAAGATACAGGGCCAAAATTCCAAAGATCATCAAGGGCGCGGGCAAAATTGTTGAGGAATAATAAACATTGTAGGGTAATACGGTAAAGAAAAAGGTAGCCAAAATCGCCGTCTGCCAACCTGAAAAATGTTTAACCAAAAGATAAAGAAGTAAAGCCGAAGCAAGAGTAATAACGACAGTTGTTAATCGGGCATAAATTTCATCAATCCCCGTTACAGACCAAACACCGGCAATCAATAAGTTATAAATCGGGAACTCCACAAAACGGTAACGCTGAGGATTATCAAGACCATTGGTCTGACTGCTCATGTCATCATATTTCGGAATGAGGGGATTGATGCCCTCCTTAATAAAATTCCTGGCGACTGCGGCCGTATCTGCTTGCCTCCAGGAATGCCAGTCGGCGACAGGACGATCGATTTTATATAAACGAACGATAAAGGCAATGATTAAAATTAACGAGATAGCAAAAATTTCGATTTTTTTCATGGAAAATCTTTTTTTAAACTTTCAATTTTCAGTTTTTAATTTAAAATGATTTTTCAATTCTTTAAATTTAAAATTTGGAATTAAGATTTGATTAAAAATTTAAAATTTCAAATTGAAAATTGTTGCCATTAAGTTATTTCTTCTGCTTGAGTGTTGTTAATTTTACAGTGGCAAGAAGAATTGCCGTCATGGTCCAAAAAGTATAGGCGACTTTGGATGCTTCGAAAACATCGATATAAATTGCATTGATAAGCAGTCCAAAAGTAGCAGCAACTAGCGCAGCAACTACCGTTGCAAAGAAAAGATCGGTGATTTTTTTAAAATTACTTATTGCATACCAGAGAGTAAATGCGATCAAGCCAAAAAATGCTAAAAATCCCAAGATGCCTGTCTCGCCTAAGGCTCGAAGAAAATCGTTATCTGTTGATTCGGCTTCAGTAAAATCCTCGATATTTCTTTTGGTAAGCGTGGAATAGCCAGATCCAAAAAGCGGATTTCTGGCGAAGCCCTTAATCGCCTGCGGCCATGTATAGTCAAGTCTAATGCCGGTTGAAAGGTCGTATTGAACGGCAGTTTGTGAATAAACCCGAGGCCTTGCGGCCATGGTAGCTGGTAAACCTTGAGAAGTAGCTCCAAATTCTGGTATGTTTTCATAGACATCCGCGGGTCGTGCTGTTTGAACTCCCGAAATTGGTTTTTGGGTAGACGGGGGCGTGTCTGATTTTGAACCAACCACGTCAAGATATGCTGCTTGAGCACCTTTGGGCGGTTCTTTTTTGATGGGTTTTGTTGCCAGAGATTTAAACCGATCTAGTTTAAGTACATGTGCAAATCGATCAGAAAGATCTCCGAAAGATAACATGATGCCAAGCGAAATTACTATAGCTATAAACCATCGAGACAATGCCCATAACCAGCCTTTTTTGATGCTAATTAGCCCGAAAGCGATGGTTAGTGAAAAAAGATAGGCTAAGAAAGACGTTCTTGAGACGGTAAGGATTAAAAGCCAAAAACCGGCAAGGCTAATTATTAAAAAAAATAATTTATGAATCCAGTTTTTGACGATCGTCGCAAGAGGGATGAAAAGAGTAAGAACAATCATCAGATAGGCTGCCAGATCATAATGGCCGCCAAATGTTGAGAGAACCCGGGCGTGTTCTGTTAAGTAAAGTTTGATGCCTTTTGAAAACTCCCGGTTCATCGTGGAAAATGCCGGCCAATATAAGTACTTCTGACCAAATCCATAGATGGAAACTCCCAAAAGAACGAGGGCGGCAACATAAACGTATTTTTTGACTTGATTTAAGGATTTGATGCTGGAGAAGAAAATGAAAAAGACCGAAAAGTACTCGATACGTCTTGCCCAATTAAGAAAAAGTTTAGCAATGTGAATTTCTGAAAATGGAACTGTCTTCGTGACAAAAATTGCGGCAACCGATGAAAGAAAACCAATCATGATATAGATTACCATGGGAATTAAGAGAGGATTATCTTTAAGATTAACTTTTTTTCTAAGTACCCAAATAATCCAAATAATAAACGCGGTAGCCACTAAAAGATCGTCAAGTCTTAAACGGACAATGTATCCCGGAATCAGATCGGCAATAGGAATTTTGGGATAAAGCGGGAGAAATATGAGAAGCGCAAAAGAAAGATATTCTAAGATATGCGCGTCAAGAGTAGTTTTAAACCGCTGTAAAAGCCGCAACATAAGAACTAACCAACTCCTTCCGGCCCAAAATTGAAAAGACGATAATTCTTAATAATGCTCCCATTTTAAGTAAGAAAAGCGCTATTTGCAAAGAAAATTTGCCTTTGTGTTTTTGATAAAAATAGATAAGACCTTTGTATTCGCCCAAAATGGCATTTTGGGAAATTTGACCAGTTGATCCTCTACCAATGTGGACGATTTTAGCAACTGGTGAAAAATAAACGTCAAACCCTGCCTTTTTGATGCGATAGCACCAATCTACCTCCTCACCATACATAAATATATTCTCATCAAAACCGCCAATTTTTTGAATCACTTTTTTAGGAACAAGAATGGCAGCACCAGTCACCCAATCGACAGGTTGTTCTTTTTGATAAAAACTATCGTGGTCAACATGGTACGGACGAAGCAGGTCTCCCCTCGGCAGATCATCAATAAAGCTCATCCACCAAAATATTTGAGGCAAGTGCGGGAAAAACCCGACTGATTGCTGGACGGATCGATTCTCGTTTAAAAGCAAGGGACCAAGAGCCCCTAGTCCCCTTAGGGGTCGGACCACTTTTGGGGTCGGACCCCTTTTGGAAAGCCCATCAGCGCGTTTAACTAGTTTTCCTAAGGCATTCTCAATTAAATAAGTGTCGGAATTCAAAAGCAGGATATATTTGCCTTTGGCGACTTTTATTCCCTGATTATTAGCTTTTGTGAATCCTAGATTCTCTTTATTGAGTATCAATTTTACTTGAGGAAATTTCTTCTTCACCATCTGAGGGCTACTATCGATTGATCCATTATCAACAACAATCACTTCAAAACTAATACCTTTTGTGAACTTGAAAATAGAAAAGAGACAATTCTCCAGAAGTTTTCTGGTATTCCAATTGACGACTATCACTGACAAATTAGTCTGCATGTTTAAAATTGGTTTTGATGTATTGATGCGAAGTTGCTATGAAAACGCCTGCAAAAACAAGCAGGCCACCAAAAATAAAATTTAAAGTAAGCGTTTCATTGAAAAAAATGATTCCCGCCAAGCTTGCAAAAATGGTTACAGGATAAAGCACCAGCGAGGAAATGAATGCAGATGTGTGTTTAATAAGCCATTGATATAGGAAAAAGAATAATATTGACGAAAAAAGAACCACACTCAGCAAGCTAAAAATTGCAGAGGTTGTTAGTTCAGAAAGTCCTGGTAACCCATTTCTAAAATCAACTGGAATAAGAATTAGAGCAATAAGAGCAGTGACGGCAAAATTAAAAAAAGTTATTACCTGCGGATCATAGATGCTGCTAATTTTCCGTGAGACAACGGTGTAGAAGGACCAAGCTAATAGTCCAGCAACAACAAGTAAATTTCCGGCAAGTGTACCAAATGATAAAACATCTTGAGAGACTACTGAACCGTAAGTAAGCATTAAGAAACCCAGAAGGGTTATGAACAATCCGAAAATTTGATCTTTTGTAAGTTTTTCTTTGAGAAAAATGTAAGCAATTATGGCCACAATTAAGGCAGTTGGCAGATAAATAATCTGTCCCATCATAATAGTTGTTTTTTGAATACCCATTGCAAAAAACAACCAATTCCCGGCAAACAAAGCGTTGGCGTAAAACAGGTATTTAATTTGTTTGGTCTTCAGTCTAAATAATCCCTTGCAAACAAATGGGAGGATAAGAAGAGCAGCCAATATGGCTCTTAAAGCAACGAAAGTTATTGTAGGAAAATAATCTAACGTAAATTTAATTAGTGGGCTACCTATTCCCCCGATTAGAGATGTTAATAGAAAGACTAATAGACTCATTGAAATAACCTGGCGCGGCCAAGTTTGTAATGGGGATTTTTGTTTTTACGCTGGCCTATCACTCTTGCCGGCACACCTCCCACAATATCAAAAGGGGCAACGTCAGTAGTCACAACTGCTCCAGCTCCAATGACCGCTCCTTTACCAATTTTAACTCCTGGAAGAATAATCGCTCTGGGACCAATAAAAACATAATCGCCTATTTCTACGGCTTCTTCTATTGGATCAAAACCAACGGATGCGATATCGTGTTCGGAATTGTAAATCAAAACTTGGGAAGCAATATCAACGTTGTTACCGATTTTAAGTAATGCTCGTCCATCTAAAAAAACATGATCGCCGACAACCGTTCCTTGGCCGATTCTGACGCCCGGAGGGTAATAAAATCTGGTTCCCATATGGATAAACGAATGCTTTCCTATTTTGACACCTAGTAGTCTTAAGAAGAAGTTTCTCAAAGAATGAAAAGGGACTATCGTAGTTATCAGACCCAAAATCATCAATTCGAAATCTAGAAGAATATGTAAAATTCTTGTAGAGATTTTGGCAATAACTTGCCTTACAGTCAATTCCTTGCCAACCCGATCTTTCATGAGTACTAGAATATGATATCAAAATTTGCTTCGCGTTTACTATCTTGGCGAGGTAGCTTTTGTAAAATTTCTAAAGTCTGTCGGGCGCATTTTTGCCAGGAGAAGCGCCTGACGTTGGAAAAACCATTTTTGATAAGATCGGACCTCAGTTTTTCATCAGTTAGGACTTTCTTGATTCCTATGGCAATAGAGTTGATGTTTTGGGGATCAACCAAGATGCCACTCCTCCCTGTCAAGGAAGCTTCTCGACTTCCGAGTCTGGCTCGGTCGCTCGAAGAGGAATGGTCGGTAGCTCCTACTATTTCAGGAAGACTTGAGGTGTTCGAAACAACAACCGGAACTCCACAAGCTTGAGCTTCGATTACAGGAATACCAAAACCTTCCCAAAGTGAAGGTAAGACATAGACACTCGCTCCCCCGATGAGTGCCGAGAGATTAGCATCAGAAACGTATTCGGTAAAGACAATTTTATCCTTAAGATTCAATTCTTTAACTTTTTCAAAGATTGATTCATAGAACCAACCCTTTTTACCAGCGATAACTAATGATAAGTTATCAGTTAACGGTTCATGGTTCACTGTTTTTTTTCCTCCGTTAACCATTAACTGTGAACTGTGAACTATTGAGGCGAACGCCTCAATCAAGCGTTCAAGATTTTTGCGTGGCTGAAGGGTACCGACAAAGATTATGTAATCTCCCCTAACCCCATACTTCTTTTTGACGAGGTCGGACCTCGTTCTAGACTGAGGTTTGAATCGATCTTCGTCATAGCCTTCATAAGTTACAGTAATCTTTGAAGGAGTGACATTGTAGTTTTTGACAATATCGTCTTTGGTCGTTTGGGAAACGGCGATAATGTGAGTGGCGTTTTGTACAGAATATTTTGTCCATGATCGCAATTGTAATAGATCGCTTTTTTTGAATAACTCCGGATAATGCAGAAAGGAAAGATCGTGAATTGCGACAACATAGGGAATTTTCGAAAAACGGGGGCCATAATGGGCCATGGAGAAAAAAACGTCAATTTTTTGGCCAAAGGTCAATTTGATAGGTAGAGCAAATTGGGTCCAAAGTTTTTTCGGGCCGAAGACTTTATATCGGAAACTGGCGGATTCCTTGGGTAGATCAGGAAGGGGTGATTTTTTGAGATAAACAACAAACTCTATTGTTCGAGCCTGTCGAGAACTTTCCTCTTTTGACTTCTCGACTCGTCGAGTCAGATTCGACTCGCTCGAAGAATAAGAGAGCTTATTCTTCTCGCTACCGCTCGAAGAATAATTAGAGATTTTGGCAAACTGGCGAAGAAGTTCAAAGGCATATTGGCCAGTACCGACGCGATTTTTAACATTAGCTTCATTGCCATCGATGCCTATTATCATAAAATTGAGTTTGAATCCCGAGGTGTAGCCTCGATTCCACCTCCCAGGCGTTTTACGTTTACACCTGGGGATTTCTTGGAATTTTTGCCTAACTCCTCATAAATTTTAAGGGTTTCTTTGGCTGTCTTAATCCAAGAATAAAGTCTTGCGCGCTCAAGACTTGCTCTGACCATTTTTTGGTAGTTTTCTAAGTTGAGTGCTAGTATCATTTCGATAGCCCGAATCAATTGCCTTTCGCTTCTCGGGTCGACCAAAATTGCGGCGTCTTTAGCAATTTCGGCCATGGATGAATTGTTGGAGGTAACAACCGGGCTACCTGCAGCCATGGCTTCTAAAATAGGTAGGCCAAATCCTTCATAGAGCGAGGGGTATACAAAAACACGACAACCCGCATAGAAAGCGATAAGATCTTCTTGGGGAATGTAGCCCGTCCAAATAACAGACTTGTCTTCGAGGCGAGCATTATCATTAATATGTAGTCCCGGCCCCCACCCGTATCTCCCAGCTAAAACCAACTGTAACTCTGGTCTTTTTTTGTGAATTTGCTCAAAGACATCCAGAAGTTTTTGAATATTTTTCCTTGGTTCCTGGGTGGCTACTGATAAGATAAATGGTTTTTTGACTTTATATTTTTGCAGTACTTGATTTATTTTTTCGTCATCTTGAGGTTTGAATTCGCTGGATGGGGCCAGATAAACCACTTTTATTTTTTCTTGGTCAATTCCGAGAAATTTTACTAAATCATCTTTGGTGGTTTGGGAATCGGCTAAAATTATATCGGCCTCTTTTTTAACATGGGCAAGCCTTTTTTTTTGAACGGAGATAATCTTGGGATGGTGGGAGGCGGGAAAAAGATAGGCGATCATGTCATGAACGGTTGTCACCTTTTTTGTTTGGGCTGAGTTAACGGGTGGTTGTGTCCAATCTGAGGAATGAAACACGTCAATCTTCCCTATAAATTTTTCAACTGGAAAAATATGTAGTCGATTCCATAGAATCTCTAAAACTGTCGTAGGAATGGGTACAATTTTAAACTGAAAGTTTGGATGATCAGCAAGTTTTTCTTTTAGATCTTTAAATTTACCAAAACCTCGCAGAGTAGCTCCAAAAAGAATATACTCATTTTTTTTGTCTATTTTGGCCAAATGTTGAACCAACTGACCTGAATAATTGGAAACCCCAGTGCCGTAAATTATCTGAGAAATATCAATACCGATTTTCATATATCGCTGATTAGCGCTGATCTTGAGCGAATTCTATCACAAAGATCCTTCTATAGCAGTTTCCGAAGTTAGCGAGTCTTAAAAGAGGAAGTATCAACAAATATCCTTTCAAGTATAAATAATGAAAGAATATATTTTTAGAAATCCAAGTCCTCATTAAAATATTCCTAACTTGCAAGTTTAGGAGCGGAAAGGATCTAATCTTTGCAATTTTACCCAATAGTCTTTGTGACTTATCGATTTCGACCAGAATCTCATCTACTTTTGGAAGTCCATTGTTGAGATGTTGGTCAAAAAACTGGTTTGTGGAACCAAAAACCTTTTTCCAATGAATGTAAAGCTCTTGATCTTGATTCTGGGAAAGGGGGCCTAGCGGGATGACAATAATCGCCAATTTTTTGGCTACTCTTAATATTTCATAGATGGCTTTCGCTCTTTTTTCTTTTTCTAGATGTTCCAAAACATCAACGGAGATGACAACTTCATATGCATTTTTGCGAAATGGTAAACTGGTGACATTTCCTTTTATCTTATTTAAGAGTTTTGTCTGGGGACCTGAAAAATCAATATCAAGACCGTCTATCGATTTTTTAAAATAAGGTATTATCCCGAGTGAGCCGGAGCCAACTTCTAGAATTTTTGAGTCGCTAAGTCCTGCTTTTTTAATAAATTCGGCTACCGGCAAATAGCGAAGAGCCGCTTCCGGATGTTGCCGCCAAAAAAATTTGTCAAAGAATTTTTTGATAATATTTTCAATATTCATTTTGCCTCTATTTTTCAAATAAATAAACAAAGCCTACCCCATAAAAATCTTTAACTTCTCTGTTTACAAAACCTTGTTTAAACAACTCAGCAGAGACCGCTCCTTGTGGGTCGGTAATCCCAGAAAGATACTGGAAAAGGAAGACTTTATTCTTGTCTTGAGTTAATTTGGCAACACTTTCCTTTACAAATTGGCGGTCGGCATTAAAACCAGAAAGCGCACCATATGCCTGAACTCTTCCTTTATCGTAATAGTCAAAAGGTGCAAGTGAGGCGTTTGATTCAAATAGAACAACTGTTTTCTGGTTGGAATTTTGATGAACGAAAGCTGTCGCTTGCCTCCAGTTTTCTCTTTGAAATTTGGGGGTTATAAAGTAAATCGAAGAACTAATCAAATTAACGGCCAGAGCAAGTGTCAGCAGAGTTCGTGTTAGGGGCAACCAATTGATGGTATTGATTGCCGAAGCCCAAATTAAATAAAAAGCCGGTAGGGCAAATATAAAACGGAAGTAGGCAAATACGGGAATAAAGTAAGCAACAATATAGCCTAAAAAAACTGGGCCCAAAAACCAGTACCACAAAAATGACCGGAGTGGCGACAGGCGAAAAAGGGAAAGAAAGAATAAAAAGATTGTAAAGGCAGCAGGCGGCAAAAAAAGCAGGGCGTATATAAGATTATTATCATGCGATATTCGACCGATGGTGAATTTAACAAAGACTAAAATTAGATTTTTTAAGTCTGGTGTTCCCACGACTTGAGCCCACGCAGGCGAAGCAGCGGCCGCCGAAAGTCCGACTTGAAATTGTTTCGGGAGAATAATAAGCCAAGGGGTAAGTAAGATAAAAATGATGATGAAGGCAGGGATAAAAGTTCTCATGGTATTTTTTGCAATTCCCTTTCTATTTATTCCTAAATAAAAAAAATATATTGGAATTAATAAATAGGGAAGATAATCCGAATAAAGCATTAATGCCGTTGAAACAATAAAACCAATCCAGAAGGCAAGATTGTCTTTTTTGAGAATTGAGATGAAAAAATAGACCGAAAGACTGGCTAAGAAGGCGGCGAGAGTATACATCCTAGCTTCTTGAGAGTAGTAAATATGAAGCGGAGCGGTTGCCAAAAGTGTTGCAGCAACAAGGGCAGTCTTTTTTTCGAACAGTTTTTTGGCGATTAAATAAGTTACCAAAACTGTTGTTGTTCCCAAAAGTAGTGAGGGAACTCTTGCTGAAATTTCCGATGTGCCAAATAAGAGAATCCAACCACGGAGAAGGATATGAAAAAGTGGCGGATGGAAATCTCCTAATGAATAATTAAAAATAAGAGATTTGAGATTAAGGGCTGCGGCATTGTTGACATTGATCGCTTCATCTAGCCAAAGACTTTGGTTTAGCCTGATAAGCCTTAGCACTACGGAAATTGCGAGAATAAGCCAAATCATTAAGAATTGATAAAAGCTATTTTACAACTTTTTGATCGGTTGCAAGCAAGTAATTGACAAGAAGAAAAAGTCATGCCACACTGAAATTAGAGTTTCAGTCATGAAGTCTGCTAAAATTACTCTTTTTAGCGGAATTATACATATTCCTATAATAATTTCAGCGGTTGTATTAATTTCTCTCGTGGCTTCTTTTACGGTTATTGGAGCAGGCTTAGAGCTCGGCGGAAGACAATTTGAATACCTTTGCCAGAGATTTCCAAATTTGCCAAAATGTCGATTGACTTCCCCTACGCCATCTTCAAAGCCAACTGCATCACCTACAAGGAAACCTACGCCTTCCGCATCCGCTATTCCAAGTCCTACGCCTGTAACTAAAACCTCCCCGGAACCTTCTCCCTCCCTGGGCCCATCTCCTTCCCCGACAACTTATATTGCCCCCGGAGGTAAGTATAAGATAACAATTCCAGCAGATTGGGTTGTCAACGGGACTATGGCTAGCCAAACTTATTCCACCACTAAATTTACGGGCCCAAATGGATATGTTGCCATAACTTTTGGGAGCGGCAAAGACCCCATTGGAGGATGTTCAGAGACGAGCAATGTGGAGCTTGCAGACAGAACAATTTCTGGCTGTTTTCTTTTACAAAAAGATGGATCACAAATACTAACTCGCGCTTATACTAAAGATAAAACGGGGATTGATTTTACGATTGAGGCATACATAAATTCTCCCCTCTCTTATCATAGACCAGTTGTGCTTTCGGTGATTGGGACGATTGATATAGAGTAAGTTTTATTTTGTCTTGGACTCTCTAAGAAAGGACTTAACTACTGAAATCCAAATCGCCAAGTTATACCAGATTTTAAATAGAATAAATGATATTTGGCCTTTGACAATTGACTTGTATACTCCGATAACAAGAGACAATGGGAAACTGTAAAGAATTAGGGATTTGATTTTTCGTACAAAAGTCCCTGATATAAATTCGTTTTTGCCGATCCAACGAGCTTGGTGCCAAACTTCAGAAAGTGTTGAGGGATTTGAGTGATAATAAACTGCCCCTTTTGCTACTGTTGATTGAATATTAAGTTTTCTGGATAAAGACCAGTCATCTGTATATTCCCCTGTCGCATCAAACCCGCCGACTTTGTCAAACTGGCTCTTTAAAATTGCCCTAAAAACCGGGGCCCGGTCTGGATAATTTTCGGGAAGCATGCGACTGGACGGCACATTACGATTGACGTTCCAACAGATTGACCAAGGATTGTTTTTGTTTGCCACCATTTCATTCTTAGAAAATGTACCGATGGTTTTACCTTTTAAAATTGGGTCGACTAGGTCTTTTATAAAGTCTTGATCGAATGTCATATCCGCGTCGACAAAGACTAAGATCTCGCCTTTTGCACGAGAGGCACCAAGATTGCGTGCGGGCCCTGGGCCTAGATGATTTTGCTTAAGCAAAATCAAATTTTCAATTTTAAATTTTAAATTTTCAATTGTTTCTAAAGTTTTGTCTCTTGACCCGTCATCAACGAGAATTATTTCTAGGGGTTTGTAAGTCTGAGATTTGAGTGATTCTAAACAATTTTGTATAATTTCCTCCTCATTGTAGATGGCAATGACAATTGAGACTAACATTTTGGTCATTTTCATATTTTATTGTCTAGAGCGAAAAATTGATATGGCCCGAACCGTTTCGATGGAAAAATATCATTTAAATAGGATTCGAGGGTAGGATCTTCTGTTCTTTCGTCAATCAATATTATATATTTATATTTTTTATAATTTGGTTGGGCTTTCTCAAATTCTTTTAAACTAATATCACCATAATCTACCTTTCTGTCGGAATAATAACCTACAAAGACCTCAAAAAAACCTTTGAATTGTCGTGAGTCAACCAAAACTGTGTCTTGAGGACTGGTGTTTGCTTTTATTAGATTACCGAGTTCATAACCTGGCATGTTGAAAGAAGTTTTAAGTAAAGTACTTAAATATGCCAATCTTTCTGTTCCCACCAAGAAAATAATCAAGATAATAATAATAAACTTCCGAGGGGTAAAAGCCCTCGGTATTCGCCTTTCAGGCTCAAAAGTATGTTTTTTCTTCAATTCATCCCCGCCTAAATATTCAATTTTTGGCGGGGTATTCTTGAAGTCGAAAATAAAGAATTTTGAGGCTTGATACTTTACTTTTTTGGTAATTTGTTCCTCCAGGAAATTTTCTAATTTGTTTAAAAATAAATACCAAAAACTTGCTGCTGAAAGAGTAATAAACGGCAGGAAATGGTAAAGTTTGTAATCATGAATATACGCTAATTGTTGAAAAGTCAGAATAAAAAGAAAAGCATATGAAAAAAGAATTACTAAATACCAATCTGAGGCGGATGTCTTTCTTTGTTTTATTTTCCAGACCAGAATAACTAGCCATAAGAAAGAAGATATTATTAATAACCGCGTGAAATAGATCACAGCATAATGGGCTTCAGTATTGATAAACTCAAGCGTATTAAATTTTGTAGTTTCGGATGCAACTGATGATGAGTTAATTCTGGTTAGACCTTGGCTAAAAAAATTGATGAGGCCTTGTGTACCTTTGAAATAAATTATTAAAGAAAACTGAGAAATAATTACAAATAATGCAATAATAACAGGGGTGATAACTCTCTTAATTTTTTCTTTCTTTAAAAAGACGGACGACAGCATTAGTGGAGGAATCAAAAAAAATGCTGGCCAACTTTCCAATAAGCTTAAAGCCAAGAATAATAAAAATAAATAATACGTTTTTTTATTTTTGCGGGTAGCTTTTAGGTAGAAATAAAAAGTAATCGTCACAAGTGAAGTGACAATAGGCTCATGGTCTGGCAGTTTGCCGAAGTATAAAAACATAGGAGTTACTGCCGTAAAGATTGCTGCCAGATATCCCACACTTTTATTAAAAAGGGTCTGGCCGATTTTGTAGATAAAAAAGAGCATTAAAAGGGAAAAGGCGGTGGGCGCAAGTCTTAAGGTGGCCTCACTCAAACCAAAGATAGCTGCAAAGAAAGTAAAAACTAATGGAAGGAAGGGTGTGTAATCGGTGTAGAATAAACTCTGAAGAGGAACACGGGACTCGGGTGGATTGGGGGTGATTTCAAAATAACTTAGATATCTTCTTATTGAACTTCCCCAAAAAGCTCCGTTCCAATCATGATGACCAATGAAAGGTTTCCCTAAATTAATCGAGAGGAGACTTGCTGCAAAAATAATAATAAAAAAAATCAGAAAATTTTCTTTTATAAACTTCCGAGGGCTAAAACTGCCATTGGGTAATTTCTTTAAGTTTACATGAGCGCAGGAAACCTTCAACATTTTTGTACTTTTACCCTCGAAAGTATGTATTCGCTTTTTGCATTCATCCCCGCCCAAATATTAAATTTTTGGCGCGGACATCTAAAGCGAATATAAACCTGGCGAAGGTTATCATTGTGGGATCGATTTTGCAGATAAAAGTTCTGTTATTTGGGTAGCGTATCTTTCTGCTATTTTGTTCCAGCTATATTTCAGTGACTGATTATATGGTTTATTGTAGTAGTTAGTTTTGGCAGCCATTTCCAGATCTTTGGCGTATTGATTGACATTAGTGGGATCAGTAAGAATACCAGCTTGACCAATTATCTCCGCTCTTGAGTTGTCTCGCGTCGTAACGATCGGTAAATTGCAAGCCATTGCCTCAACATAGGAAATTCCGAAAGCCTCAGTTTGACTAGCAAGCGAAAAAACCCGGCAGGCACGATAATATTGAGGAATTTGTTCATAAGGAACAACAAGTCTTAGATATCTTTTTGCAAGAAGTCTTTTACCTAAACTATCTATTGAGCCACGCATCTGGCCATCGCCTAAAATTAAAAGGCTTAAATTACTTGTTTTGGCCACAGCTTTTATTGTCAGGTCAACTCTTTTATAAGGAACAACGGCTGAGCAACAAATGACGATAGGCTTTGCCAGCGGAATGTTTTTGGGTTTGACTTTTGGATTAAAACGAGCCAAATCCACACCGTTGGGAATCAAAACAGTTTTAACCTCTGGTACCAGCTTTTTGGCCCAGTCAGCCTCGGGTGTGGTCAGGGCCACAAAGACATCAGGTCTAAAAAGAAGGTTAGCTGCATCGTCTGATCCAATCCCCGCATGTCCCGAAATTAAAATTTTTGCACCTGTTATTTTGGAAACTATCCTGAGAATTAAAGATTGCCAGCCGCCATTTAAAGGTATAATAACGTCAAATTTTTCCTTAAAAAGATAGAGTAGAGTTTTTAGTGTAAAAATCCATATTTTTGTTGATTGCCAATCCAAATATAATTTACCGAGTATACCCTTTGAACCTCTAGGAGGGCTGACAAATGTTTTTATTTCTTCTACTTTAAATCCCCGGGGCATAGTGTGACCTGCTTGAAAAACTGTCACTTTGTGTTTGATTGCCAAACGCTTGGCCACCTCATAAGCAAATGTTTCCACTCCCCTTTCAACTATTCCTGAGTAAAAACTTAAAATTGCAATTTTAGCCATTTATTTATCACCCCAAAGCTTAATGCTTTGGGGACCCCTTAGTGCTCTTACATTGGCGAATGTACCATAAAATTAAAACGGTAACTGTTGCAAGAGAGATGGTTTTGCCGAGAGCAAAGCTTTCTGGTTGATATTTTAATTCCAGAATCTGGGAATTTGAAGGTATGATAACTTTTCTGAAAATTGGTGGCTGTTTTTGCACATTAAATTTTTGATGATTGGAATAGACAATCCAGCCTGGATAGAAATTTTCAGAAATTATCAGATTTCGATAATTTGCAGAACTATTGAAACTGAAAGTGATTCCATTTGGAGTGTATTTTAAAATTTTGGCTGGTTCGTCGGGTCCCTCAAAATATGCTCTTGGTTTAAACTTTCGATTTTGATAGAGAAAAATATTATCGAATTTACTAATAGAGACAAAATCACTGTTTCGTATCTCGTATGTTGAAGCAATATATTTGACATTGGCATTGCCAAGTAAATCGGCATTGGGTACTGGAGGGTTTTCTTTTTGCCAAACTTGATACGGAGGGAAAATCACCGCAAAATAGGACCAGTCGTAATTGCCGGCTTCTGCCAAAAACTTGACGAATGCAGCATCTTGAATTGGGGTTTCACCATGAAGGGTCTGGATTTGATACTTAGATATTAGTTGGGGATTAAAACAATAAGATGTGCAGTAAACTCGAAATAGGTCTTTGTCACTTGAAATGTACTGGTAAATTTGTTGATTATCAAAAGAGATAGAGGGTATTTTATCTATCCTCTTATAAAAAATCAGGGATGATTCAATTAAGAAAACCGTGATAAAAATATAAACAATTTTTTTATTTTTAATCCTTTCAAAACTACTTGCAGCAATCAATGACACAACTAAAGCGACCGTAAACCACAATCTTGTTGTAACACGAGAGTATTTCAAAAATGGTAAATATTTATATGTCTGTTCAAAAAATGGCGCTGAAAGTCCTACAATAAAAAGTAAGGTCAAAAAACCAAAGAAAATTAAAAAGATTTTTTGGACTTTTTTTAGTCTTATAAATCCCACAACAAAAAGGAAAGTTGGGACAACTCCCAGATATAGAAATGATTCGTGGTCAAAATCATTTAAATTTAGATACGGAAAAAAGAGACTTGATAAAAATCTTTTAGAGTTCCAGAGGGGTATCGCCACATCTTCTAACCTCAAAGTTGATCTGGTCGAGGCAGGTGCAAATTCCAACTGCGGTAAAAGAACAACTGATGACAGCCCCAGGAAAATTAATAATAACAAAGTGAAAGAAATAATTTGCTTTTTAACTACTAAAGAACCTAGATGTTTCTTGGGGAAAAATGAAATTATTAAATAGATCCAATATGTGGCCATAAAAATTGCGGCGTAATAAAAAATTGTTGGATAAGTCATATAGATAAAGGTCGCAGAGACTGCACCTGACGTTAGCCATCCAAGAGAAGGTTTAATAATCGTTTTTCTTACTGAGAGAAAAAGCAACGGGAAAAACGAAAAGGCTGCAATCATAGTAATGTGCCCAGCAGAGAGATGTAAAAGCATTTTCGTCGAAAAGCCATAAAAAAGAGCAGCAGCAAAAGAAGAGACACTTGTCAGCTTAAAATCTTTCGCAAGATAAAAAGTAAAAATTCCTGCCATTAAAAAATGGACAAAAAGATAAAAAACTGCTGCAAATTTTACTGGAAAAACTAAGAATAATAAGTTGGCTGGATAAAAAAGCGAAGACCAAGGACTACCTATGAAAGTTTGGCCCATCATTTGATCCGGTTGCCAAAGAGGGATTTGTCCAAAGCTTTGAACCGAATTCTTCAAAAAACTAAAAAGAGGAACATATTGTCTTCCAAGATCATTATCTCTAGCAGTTAAAAACGAAGGATTAATAATAAACGGAATGAAAAAAGCAAAAATAATTACCAAAAGAAAAGCTAGGGGCCAACTTTTTTTCATTGTTTCACTTTCAGCCAAAGAGTATCAGAGATTTTGATTAAATTTTGATAATTCTGTTCTACAAAATCTGCTATTTTTTGGGGTCTATAACCACCTATTTCATAACGCAGCAACGAGTCATAGGGTTTATAGATTATAAATTTAGGCTTCTCCTGTTTTAACCCTTCAAGAATTCTGTCTTGTATACCTTCCAATTCTAAGTACCAGGGAAACTGAATAGCCCATGGTTTAATAGGTAATCTTTGGGCCAAAGGTAATAATTGATCTGGGCCGTTTTGGATATAAACCGGTTCATCCTTGACAGTTATTTTTTTTAAAAAAGCCGCCTGGCCGTACATGTCTTTTTCGAAGAAGCGAACTTCACGCGTCAAATTATTCTTAAAGTATTTGATTGTAAAAATACTTAAAAAAATTAAGCTTAATACAAAAATTGTCTGAGCCTTCAACTTTGATTTGGAGAAGGCTTTTAAATTTTGGCCGACAACTAAAGATAAAATTGCCAGTGTTGGGATAAGGTGGAAATAATCAAATCTTGGATATGCAAACAGGACGAGAACAAGACCTGTTACTACTGGGAAAATGAGTTTAAGATTCTTTTTAAGAATTATAGGTGTAAAAAGTAAAAACAAGGCACTGACCGTTACCAATTGACGAATTGTCGGGAAAAGAACATATCCCGGCATTTTTGAGGCAAGAAAAAAGGGGAAATAATAAACCCAGTAAAGATATTCCCAAATCAGGCCTTTTTGCCAAAAAATTATGATCTGTAAAAAAATTAAGAAGAAAAATGGTAAAGATATGAAAGGGTTTTTTATAAAAATTTCTTTTGTTTTCTTGCCAGATTTGACAATCAGAACAATGATAAAAAACGCAATCAACCAGAGAGTTTGCTGTTTGATAAAAAAGGCAATAGTTAGTAAAAAAAATGAGAAAAATAACTGTTCTGATTTTTTTTTAGATAAATATTGATAAAAAAAATAAAAAGAAAAAATGATTAAGGGAGTCTGGACTAGATCAAACCACAAACCATTAATTAAAAACGGGACGGACAATATGACAAAAAATAAGGTTGAGAGGAGAGCCAGTGAGGAGTTTTTAAATAATTTTTGGGTGACGAAAAATATGGAAAGGTTGGTTACTAATATCATCAGCCAAGTCAGTATTTGAAAAGGTATTGGACCGTACCCTGAGATTTTTGAGAAGATTGATAAAAAACCTACCATTAAAGGCGGGTAAGGATTAATAATGTCTTTGTACAGTGAAAAGCCATTATTTAAAAGATATGGGTAGACTACCATTTCAGGCCATAAGGTGAACCTGGTATTTGTAAGAAGTAAGAGATGTATCAAAAGTACGAAAGGTACGAGAAACAACATAGAATTTATAATTTGGAGTTTATAATTTTCATTGAAATTTTAATAATTAAATTTGATAAGAAAATATTTTGAAAAATTGATTAAAAATTTTAAATTTAAAATTGAAAATTAACAATTGTCCCACTAGTATTTACCTGTTAAATCTTTGAAACGAATTTTTAAAAGTCCCACAAATGACCGCAGGATGTCTTTTCTTAAAGAAACCCGCGTGCCTCGTACATCACTCCAGTGAACAGGCGCCTGGGCAAGGTTAATTTTTAACTTTCGGCAAAGGAAGAGAATTTCGGCATCAAAAGCCCAATCATAAATGGTGATTTTGGTAAATATTTTTTTAGCTACGGCATTTTCGAAAGCCTTAAATCCGCACGTTGCATCATGAATTCTCCGGTCTACAAAAAACCTCACCAGAAAAGTAAAACCTCTTCCTAGAAATTCACGGACTGGATGCTGATGAATCAAAATCCGAGCTCCTTTGACCCGACGGGAGCCAATAATTGCCCTAAATCCTTTTTCAAAATATTTGTAAAAACTTTCAATTGTGGCGATAGGGACTGAGTGATCAATATCTGTAAATAAAATATATTTCCCTTTGGCAGCTTTTATACCCTGAACAATAGCATAACCTTTACCACGATTTTGAGAATAAGTGATAATTTTTACGTTCGGGCTGTTTTTAGCTATCTCTTGCATAAGCATAAGGGTTTTATCTTTTGAACCATCATTGACCAAAATTAATTCCCAGGGATATTTTTGCTTTTTAAGATAGGACCAGTAGTGGTTAAAACCTTTCTGAAAACGTTTTTCTTCGTTATAAGCGGGAATGACAACTGAGAGTTTAATGTTTGTCATTCTTGACCTTTGCGAATTTTAAGATTACATAGGCACTCATCAATATGAAAGCGGCAAATTCAGTAATCGAAAAAGCAAGCGCACCTCCGACTGCTTTTTGGGATGGGACAAGGATGACAAGTAGAATTATGAATAAGATGTAACGCACGCTAGTGATTATGAAAGAAACAGATGACTTGCCGAAATAATAAAGAATTAGAGAACTCGGAATTGTGGAGGCAAAAAAGAAAATAAAACCTATACCAATAATTCTTAAAATTTGCGAGGTCGCTGGGGTCGCTAAATATCCCTTTCCGAGTATTAACGGAATGTAAGGACTTGCGGTTATTAGGAATAAGGGTGCTAATATAAAAATTAATGGCATGATTGATGCTTTAAGTGCAAATCTTGCCGCTTTCTGGTCGCTATCAAAAGAAGCGAGTCGGGATGCTAAAACTCGAGTGAAATTTCCTCCGATTTGATAGGAGAATGTAAAAAGTTTAAATGGGGCAGCATACAGGCCCGTTTGAAAAGGACCAGCCAATTTGAGCAATATATAGTTATCGAATGGTATCGAGGAAATTATAAGAGCAGATGCAACCCAAAAATTGTATTTGAAATAAGCTGAGGCGAGACGTTTTTTTGTTTTTTCAATTTTTAATGGAAGAAAAAATTTTCCTACGATGACAGAAACTATATTTACAAAAAAGAAAAGGGTTGTTAAAAAATAAAGTCCAGCACTAAAGAAATAAAATCCGATCGCGAGAATTATTATCCGGGCAAGACTTGCGGAAATATTGACAATTGACGACTCTATAAATTTTTGTTTTGCTTGTAGAGCAGCAACAAAAAAATTCGTAAGTAGAATAAAAATTGTCCCTAAAAAAGCAATTCTTAAGGGTTGGGTTAAAACCGGCTGCCCTAAAAGATTGGCAACTGCTGGGGCAATAAAAACTCCTAAAATTGCAACAATAAGGCCTAATATCATGTAGGTCCTCAAGGCAAGTGAGAGAATTGCGTTAGTTTCTGTCGACCCCTTATACGCAAATTTAAAAATGCCGGTATCCAGACCAAAGTTGGCAATAGCGGCCATCATTAGCCCAGTTGAAATGACAGTCGCGAATAATCCAAAATTGGCTGGATTGTCTAAAATTCTTGGAGCAAAAAGAAAGAAAAGCCCACCGATGACTGCGTTAATAATTGTACCAATTACGACTATTGATGTATCCTTGCCCGTATCGGTTGCTAAAAGACTTTTTAGGTACGTTAACATCTGTTTAAGAGTATACAATTTAAATACTAGTCAAACCAGCCAGATGAGTTATTCATGATAACAACCTCGACATTGCCAAAGAGAGCACTTGAAATTTGGTGCGATTTTAAAAGAGCTAAACGGCTGTAAAACTGGTCAGTTTCGGGGGCAAAATCGTGAATAACAAAAGCGACAACTGTAGATGGATGTTTTTCGGCAACTGGTGTCGTGCCATAAAGATAAGCAAAGTTGGGATCAACGTAGCTTTTGACTGGTTCTTGCCCAAATACAGCAAATAAATATCTATATCCAGAATACTTCCAGCAGGTCGAAAGGGAATCAAGGGAAAAATCTTTCTCCCCCACTTGTTGCATAGTATATTCGATTGCTTGCCTTTTGTATTTGAGTCCCATGCTATTTTGGGCAAGCGAGAATTTGTAAAGATTGGCGGCGACAAAAAAGCCAAGGGTGGCAAGCCAAAGATTTTTGGGTAAACGACTGATAAATAGCGCAGTGATTAGAAGAAATGTGGAAAAAATACCGGTTAAGTAGTGTTCGAAAATATCAGCCTTAAAAATTGTGCCGTAAATTTGAATTCCCGCAAAATATAAAATTAAAAAAAATGAAGCCAGATGCCAGCTGGAGTTTTTATTTTTGCGCCACGACCAGTAAATAAAATAAATAAGCGCGAGTGATGTGATGATAACAAAAATTGGCGGAATGGCAGCGAATTTTTCGGAGACGAAACTCGCGCAGTACGAATATTGTTTGGCAATCTGATTATCGCCGAAGGTGTAGACAAAACGGGTGGCGACTCGGGGGAAAAGTATTAGGTTATCGGTAAACTTTTGAATTTCGAACCCGGGTTTATTGCGGCCGGCACGGATAAAGTCGGCAACCGGTCGGATGTTTGCCAAATTGTGACGGACATCAAAGATAACCAGCGGGACAAAAGAAATAAAAATAAAACTTAGGGCGATCGTGGCGCTTTTTTTTATGGGCAGTTTAAAAATAATCCAGGTGGCAATGGTAAAGGCTAAAAAAACATAATAGGAAAGATCGGCATGGATCACCAGAGCAAGCGAGATGCCAAGAATGTAAACAAATTTTTGGCTGCCTTTTATTATTCGATAAAGACAATAAAGAATGACTAAAGAAAAAATCGGGCCGAATGTCAAACCCCAAAAATGTCTATCATAAACGTTTGCAAGATACGAAGACGCCCAAAGAATGGCAGCAGTTATGCCAACTTTTTTATTGGCAAAACTTGATCCAACAACGTACATCATAATGGTAGTTACCGCTGCGATGACTGCCCCAGTCCAGCCCCAGGAGATAGGGTTAAGATTACCAAGCCAGAGTATAAAAGCAAAAAACCAATAAAAATATGGGGCTACATGAAAACCGAATGGTGTAGCACCACCAATTAGAGGTATGTGATTCCACAGTACTGATCGTCTACCAACAAAGGCAAAGACAGATTCGTCGTAGGTAAAATAAAATAATTCTTCGAGTTTAATGGTTCTTAGTAGAAATGTCAGGATGAGAAGTATGCCAAGTGGCCAAAATTTAATTAGTTTTCTGGTCATTTACTTACAATAATGACTTTATTCCTTTTTGCAAATAAAAAGAGTGGTTGATCCAGGAAACAGACGTGTAGGGCGTTTAATAGAAACTCTGAATCCAAGATCTTCGAGTTTTTGTGAAAGTTTTTGGTAATTGGAATAATAAATCTTTTCAGATGGGTAAAATAAGAAATCCCAGAATCTAGAAAGTAAGCTTCTTATAATCTCTTTTGTGTCTATTTCTTTAATAACAAGAATCCCTCCCTTTTTTAAACCTTTAGCGATATTTAAAAGAACCTTGTCTTGGTCATTAGAGTTGATATGATGCACAACATCGGACAAAATAACTCCATCGACATTTTTTAAATTATAATCTCTGATGTCGGCAAGTTTAAATTTAAGGTTTTTTAACTGAGAGTTCTTAAGTCTTTTTTTATCCAGGTCTACCCCAATTACTTGCCTATTCTTATTCTTGGCAATGAACCGGGTAATAACTCCTTCACCGCATCCCAAATCGACAATCCGCCCTTTTTTTGGCAAAGATGAATCAATTTCTTCAAGCGGAAGAATTAAAGCTCTTAAAAAATTATAAATGTCCACTTTTTAATTGTGTCCTGCGACGATTAGCCACATAGTTGAAAAAATTTTGTGTCTTTCAATATCTTTCAACTTTACACTTTTCAGTAGACCTCTAATTCTCTCTATAGAAAATGAATTTTTAATCGGAGGTAATTTGAATAGTTTTTGCCTAATTTTCAGACCTGCTCCTTTCCTCAAAAAGGAAAAGGGGCTTCCTTCTACGGGGAAACTGACAATAATAATACCTTTTGGTTTTAAAACTCTTTTTGCTTCCTTAATAAATAATCGATTCTCTGCATTTGTCAAATAGTCTGTAAGTCCAGTAGCTAAAACGATATCAAACTTTTTATCCTTGAAAGGCAACTTTACAGCATCTGCGTTTTTTAGAAGATATTTAGACTTTGAAATTTTGAATTGATTTAGCTGTTTTACTGCTTCTTTGAGCATTCTTTCTGAATAGTCGACTCCGGTGACGTGAGCGCCCCTTTTTATGAATTCGGCCATAAAGACTCCGGAACCGCATCCCACGTCTAAGATTTTCTTGCTGGTGACTTCTCCAGCTAAGGTTAAAATTTTCCCGCGCCTTGAATGCAAGAAAAGGTTAACAGGAGAAAACAGTTTAAAAGGCGATATATTATATTGCTCGAAAAAGCGTTCGGGGGTATTTTGCCAGTATTTTTTGATTATTCCGACTTTCATTGATATTTCGCTATTTTTAAAAAATGGTTTTACAAACCTTAACCTAAGAGATTTTTCTGATTACTTTTGCCGGGATGCCAGCTATTAAAGTTTGTGGCGGGACATTTTTGGTGACAACGCTACCTGCGGCAACAAAAGATTTTTCGCTGATTGTTACACCAGGTAGAACAATGGCACCGGTAGCAACAACACAACCTTTTTTAAAAAGTACCGGTTTTGAGCTTTTTGGAAAAAATTTCTGAAGAGGATGATCTTTGTATCCAACATTTAAATGCGTCAAAACTGTAACCCTTTGAGCCAGAGTTACTTGATCTTCTAAAGTAACGCTGTCATAAAGGTCAATCGTGGTTTCATCGCCGATAAAGCAATCTTTTCCGACAGTAAAACCTCCTGGTCCCGCATGATGCCAATTGACAAAATGAACATTCATCATAATGGAATTGGGACCGATTTTGGCACCTAGTGCTGATAGGAATAGTTTGCGGGTATGGGAAAAATAGAGCAGATGATCGATAAGATTATGATAGGCGACTTGAAAACCACTGTAAACCAAAAACCTGATGGTTTTTCTGATGCCGACTTCGTCAATGGCTTTCATTTGTTTTTAATTATATATTAGGTTCGCTTTTTCGCGACAGCTGAAATATATTTTGCGAGATTTAAAAGAAAAAGAGACTGCAGGATAAAGGTACTCAGTAGAATTGCCAAGATGATGTTGCCTTTGAAAAGTACTGGCTTATACTGGCTTGCTTGATTTACAAAAGTTGTGAAGCTGGATGTATCGTAATAAGACGAAGAAACATGTGCAAGCGAGACGTCATTGAAAATTATCATTAAAAAAACAATCATTAAAGTTGCCAGTTTAGCGTATCTTTTGAATATCACCTCAAATATTTGAAAAAGACCCATTAAAAGAATTGAGAGATGGGCAACTACCAGCGGGAAGAAGTATCGTCCTTGAATACCAAAAGAATATCCATACCGCAGACGGAAAAAATAATCCCAAATAAGAAAGACCAGGAAATAAAATGCCGAGGCAAAAATCATAAACAATAAGATCAAATCTTGATTGGTAAATCTTTTATTTTTAAAAATTAGGAAGAATCTGATAATCAAACCTAGCAACGCTAGCGCGATAATACGGTTTATTACTTGGTAATTAATATGCGGAACCGTTAGCGAAAGCCATTTATAAACTCCCCAGTACCATGGTAAAACCTCAGCAATCGAATGATTGATTGTCCATCCGATATGCTCAAGAAACTTAGGGTTAAAAATAAGAATAAGGTTGGGTTGATTCATTTCCGCAAGAATTCTACTTCGAACTTGCGCCAGTTGAGGCACAAAGAAAGACCAAAAAATCACCAGTACCACCAATGAGAGAATCATAAGGATTGGTCTATTTATCCGCCTCCAATTTTTAATCAGTTGATAAACGATCGGGAGGGAAACAATTGGGATCGCTATTATAAATTGTTGTCTGGTTAAAATTCCTAAGATTAGTACGACGATTAACCCAAGTAACCTTAATATTGTTAAGCCGCTGCTTAATATTTTCAGAGAAAAAAATAAAATCAAGGTGAAAAGAAAATTGGTGAGCGTGTCTGGTAAAACCCCAGTTGAGGCAAAAACCATCATCGGTTTAAAGGCAACTAAAGAAACAAGAACAAGCGGCAGTATCTTGTTTTTGGCAAAAATTAAGCTGCCAATCTGATAGCTTAAGGCAATAGTCGTCAAAAAAAAGATGGCTGACACAAATCTTGCTGCATAAACTCTTGAAGAGAGACTACTACCGTAAAATAGCTTGTAAGAAAATGCTCCAACAAAATAATAAAGCGGTGGATTAAGAGTTGCTTCTCTTTTGACTAATTGGGTACGTGCTGATTTTGGCAGGCTGGCAATTGCCGACTCTTGCGGGCCAGAAAACCCAGGAGCATAAGTGAGTTTGTACTCCGGATGATAGGTAAATTTATTGTTGCCAAATTCATCCCTGGTAGTACCAAGAATTTCTTCAGAAAGCGCAATCTCAAGTGATGTATCAGGGGGCATTTTGGGAACTGATCCTAATTCTGCCACATCCTGAACTTGGGCAAAATGGGCCTGCTCGTCAGGATACTGCCAGATAGGAATCAGAATAATCCAAGATAGTGCATTAAAAAATGCAGCAACCGAAAGTAATTTCAATTGCGAACTCACGCACATTATTATATCAACAAAGTACGATGTCTATCGGCATAAAAGTTTAACTACGGGTAATATTTGTTGTTAATTGTAATTGAAGACATTAGAATGAAGGAGGCGAATTTTAAAAATTTGGACTATGGTTAATGATAAGAGTGAAAGAATCTTCTCTTTATTGTTTAAGAAGTTTACTGACGTTATTGGAAGATTTGAGGTTTTGTTATTTTTAGGTTGGCTTGCGGCTATTCATATTTTTGAACTGATCACTTTACCTTCACTACCAACCCCTACCCAACTACTTGCTCAATTTTCATTAACCGAGCGTTTACTTGAGATTTGGGTATCAGGCGGCGACTCGGCACATTATATGCTCATTGCAAAAAATGGCTACGCAGCTGAAAGTCGAACACTTTTCCCTTTGTGGCCGCTTGTGATAAAAATACTTGGAGCTTCACCTGCCACTGCCAAAATTGCAGCAACTGGCCTAACACTTGTTTTTCTGATTATCTTTGCGAAGTTTATCAAAAAACTTGGTCAGTCTAAATCACTCCCGGAAATTTTAATTGCCTTTTTGGTTTTTCCCTCAAGTTTTTTATTGACTGCACCATTGTCGGAGCCTCTTTACATTGTACTGGCTGTCATTACTTTCATACTTGGAGAAAGAAAGAAATTTGTTCCGGCAGCCTTCTTTGCGGCACTTGCCAGTGGAACGCGACCTATTGGTATTGTTTTAACTCTTTATCTTGGACTAAAACTTCTACAGGGAGGGTTTAAAGTCCTTAAAAAATACTGGTGGACACTTGTTGTTTCACCGTCTGGGTTGGTATTTTATGCTTTATTTTTACAGGTAACTCTGGGGGATTTTGCCCTGTTTTACAAGGATCAACTGACAGGCTGGGGCCGCAGCATTAGTTTTGGATCATTGCAAAACCTGTTTAGTGAACAAATGATCATCATAAATCAAATTCTCGGACCAGTTAAACCGGTACCCATTAATCTTTTGCATTTTGGCTTGATTTTCTTCTTCATCTTTTTGGCCTGCATCTCTTTTAAAAGACTCAATAAGGCTTTATGGGCATACAGTGTAGCAGCTATTATTATTCCTCTTGCCTCGGGAACTTCCGTGGCGATTTCAAGATATCTTTTGACTGCCTTTCCATTATTTATTCCCCTCGGCCAATTTTTGAAAAAAAATAAATTTCTATTTTATTTTTATATATTTTTCTCGATGTTTTTTCAGTCTTTGCTGATAATTAGGTTCTTTAATTTTGAGGTTCCAGATTAGAATAAGTTACTACTAGTTAGGATGGTGTGGTGAAGAAGGAGTTTTTGGTTTTTTTAATACTACTCTTTTTTATATTTTTTGTTTATCAACCTGCTTTTTTAAATTTCTTTGCTCAGGATGATTTTATTTTAATCAATCAATTTTCCCAAAATAATATTTGGCAAGATTTAAAAAATGTTTTTGGACCACCGCAAGTTACCCATTGGCGGCCAATCCACAATCTATATTTCTTTGTTGCAGGTAACTTATTTAGTGAAAACTATGCTGGTTATCATGCACTTACTTTTGCATTCCATATTGGAGCCAGTTTTTTAATTTACAAAACTGCCTTTCGTCTTTTCAAAAACCAAGTAGCTTCTCTTTCAAGTGGCATTTTATACGGAGTACATCCTGCCCACTTTATTTCGCTTTTCTGGATATCTGGCGGAGCAACATCAATTGGTTTTTTCTTCCTAATAGCATCCTTCTATGGTTATCTAACTGGAAAAAGGAGTTTTTCTTTAATCCTTTTTCTCCTTGCGATTCTGGCATCTGAAGCAATGATGGTAGGATTGGGAATAATTCTTCTTTGGGAGATTTTGACCAAAGGAAAGAAATTAGATAAAAGATTTTTGGTTGAGATTGGAGTAATTTCAACAGTTTTTGCTGTTGTCAGATTTCTAACTTTTACTCCAAAAACTGCTTTTGATGTCTACAATTTAGAATTTTCAACATTAATTATTTCTACTGTCAAATATTACCTTTTAAGAATTGCCGGTTTTGCAGAAGTTTCGGGAGATAAAATAATTTCTATCTTTCTTTTGAGCTGGTTAGTTTTGATTAGTTTATTGTTGATTAAAACTTTGAGCAAAAAACAGGATATTCGTCTACTTATATTATCAGTAGCAGTAATTACAATAGGCCTTTTCCCTTTTATTTTAATTCCCAGTCATTTATCGCCTCATTACATGAACTTATCAATCTTTGGATTTTCGACTCTTGTTTCGTGTGCCCTAAAACAGCTAAAGCCGTTAACTTCATTTACTATCATTTTAATCTTTGTGGTAATTTCGGCAAGTAATATTAATCAAACATTAAACAACAACTGGGTTATCAGAAGGGGTAATTTGGCTAAAGCTTATATTGAACAAATTGAAAAAGATAACCCGGCCTCTGGAGCTACTTTGACCTTTGAAGACAGCTCACTTTCAACTTCCCGGGAGGCTTATATAAGTTTAGGAACGGGTAAGGGCATAAAGTTTTGGTTTAAAGATAGGAATTATAAGACTTGTTTTAGTGCATTTGAGAAGTGCGCTATTTTAAATTAAAATGAGTCAATGGCAAATGTAGACCTTTCCATAATTTGCGCTTGCTACAATGAAGGGCCGACACTCGAAAAAAGTGTCAACCAAATTGTTCGAGTTTTAGAAAAAATTAATAAAAAATGGGAAATACTTTTTGTTGAGGATAAAAGCACAGATGATACCAAAAAAACTGTCGAAAAATTAACAGAACAAATCAAAACTACAAAAGCAATATATCACGCCTCAAACCAAGGCAGAGGCAAAACAGTCGCAGACGGAATCAAAGCAGCCAAAGGCGCAATTTGCGGATATCTTGACGTTGATCTTGAAGTAAGTTGTGATTATATTCCAATTTTTATCGATGAGATCGAAAAAGGCGCTGACATGGTTGTGGGGAAAAGATTTTACGAAGGTGGTTTGAAGTCTGTTGTCCGATTTTTGGTGTCCAAAATTTATGCTCAAATTGTTAAATTACTTCTAAAAGTTCCTGTTGAGGATACCGAGACCGGGTACAAATTTTTCAATAGATATAAAATCTTACCTGTTTTATCTAAAGTTCGCGACAAGGGATGGTTTTGGGATACAGAAATCTGTGCCTGGACCTACTGGGCTGGACTGAAGATCTCTCAGGTACCAGTTCTTTTTATCAGAAGGAGTGACAAAAAATCGACAGTGAGACTGATACCTGATACTTGGAATTACTTCGTTAAAATTGTTAAATTCCGATCTCAAATACCAAATTTTAGCAGTACCACGAGCTCCAAGAGAACCACGAGTGAGGAGCTGGGCCCCTGAAACTTTCAGTAATCGTGATACTTTTGAGACTCTAAATTTATGAACCAATTCACGATTCCACTTCACAAACCTTTTTGGGGTAAGGAAGAAGAGAAAGCAGCGATTGCGGCAATACGCACCGGTACAGGAGTTGGCGATCTTGGTTTTAGCGAACAGCTGGCAAATTTGATTTCCCAAACAATTTCCGTCGGATACGTATTGCCGACCGGATCAGGAACAGCAGCTCTGGAATTAGCTTGTGCCTGTATTCTGAAAAAAGATGACGAAGTGATCTTGCCCAGTTTCACCTTTTCCTCGTGTGCCAACGCTGTTTTACTAGTAGGGGCGAAACCCGTTTTTTGTGACATTGACATTAATTCTTATAACATCGATCCTCGCGAGATTAGAAAGCGTATTAGTCGCAAAACCCGAGCTATCATGGTTGTTCATTACGCAGGTTTTGCCTGCGATATGGATAATATCGTGTCAATTGCCCGACAATTTGAACTTGCGGTGATTGAAGACGCAGCCCATGCTCTTGGAGCAAAATATAAGGGAAAGCATCTTGGAACAATCGGTAAAATTGGCTGCTTTTCCTTCCATGGGACTAAAAATACGGCTTCCGGAGAAGGCGGTGCTTTTGTAACTGATGATCCTAAAATCGTTAAAATTGCCGAAATTATCCGCGAAAAAGGAACCGACAGATCCTCTTTTATGAGGGGCGAAAAGAAAAAATATTCATGGGTAAGGGTCGGCCGGAGTCTTGTGCTTTCGGATATTCTTTCGGCAATCGCTCTGGAGCAGCTTAAAAAACTTGATCAGATTACAAGCCTGCGACAGAAAAATTCCCACTATTTTTTGAAGAAGCTATTGAAACTCTCATCAAAAATTGTTTTGCCACAGCCGACTGAGGGATCAGAGGGTAACTGGCATATATTTGCAATTAGGGTACCGCGAACTCTTCGTGATAAAGTGATAAAAGGACTAAGATCCTATGGGATTGAGGCTGCCTTCCATTATTTGCCGCTACATACTTCTGTAATGGGGAAGAAGATGGGCTATAAAGTCGGAGATTTACCGGTAACTGAGGAAGTTTCGGCAACTTTAATTAGACTGCCAATGCATCCGAAGCTTAAGCGCTCTGAAATGGACTACATTGCAGCGGCGCTTGAGAAAGTTATTTGAGATGATCAAAACTATAATAGTTACTGGCGGAGCAGGATTTATTGGTTCGCATTTGTGTGACCGGTTGGTCGGGCGAGGTGATACAGTAATTTGTCTTGATAATCTTCTGACTGGATCTCAAAAGAACATCGTTCATTTGATGAACAACCCAAAGTTTTTATTTTTCAAGCATGACGTGACTCTTCCTTTTAAAAGTCGTAAGTTTAAAAAAATTGATGAGATTTATCATTTGGCTTCACCTGCTGACCCCAACACCCGCTCACCGTTTTCCTACATGAACCATCCCTTTGAAACAATGCAGGTCAACACCATCGGTACCTGGAACATGTGTGAGCTGGCTCTCAAAAACAGGGCAAAATTGTCTTTTGCGTCGACATCTGAAGTTTATGGTGATCCCCAAGTTTCGCCGCAGGGTGAAGATTATCGGGGGAACGTATCAACTGTTGGCCCAAGATCAGTTTATGATGAAGCAAAGAGGTTCGGAGAAACAATAGTATCAGCACATGTTCGAGAAAAAGGCCTTGACGGACGAATTACCCGAATTTTTAACACATACGGACCGAGAATGAATATTGATGAAGGAAGAGCGGTGGTAAACTTTGTCAAGCAGGCCCTAAAGGGCGAACCGATTACAATCTATGGTGACGGCAAACAAACCCGTTCTTTTTGTTACATTGAGGATCAAATTGAGGGACAAATTCTAGCGATGGAAAAAGACAAAACCTGCGGTGAGATTTTTAACATCGGTAACCTCGATGAAATTACAATTTTAGAATTTGCAAAGATTATCAAGAAACTCGCAAAAAGCAAGAGTAAATTAATCTTTTCGCAACCTCTACCAGAAGACGATCCACTCAGACGAAAACCGGATATTACCAAAGCAAAAATAGTTCTTTTGTGGAAACCAAAGGTTTCATTAAACCAAGGGCTGGCAAAGACAATTGAATACTTCAAAAATACCCTAGGTATCTAGTGGCCTTTAGATTTTATCTTTTGCTGAAAACAGCAAAATAGAGATTAACAAAATATTCCCCAGGAAGGCAAAATTGTAGAGAAAAACAAAAGGCCCTAACATGAATAAGGTGAAAAAGACAATAAATGTTGAAAGTAATGCGAAGGAGACGTTTGGTGACTTCTTGAGTATGGACAAGAAAGATATCGCAAGTCCTGGTATGACGACGGCTGCGGTTGGTAACATAATGTGGGTGTATTTTAAAATAACCGCCGAGATTGAAAGAGAAATATTAGTCGGGGCCAAGACAGTGGCAATTTTTTCGGGATTGGTGACATAAATCTGGGTTCTATCAAGAAACAGCTGCCGATTTGCCAAAAGAAATGGAGCTGAAAGTGCTATGGGGATACCTATTGCTAAAAGGAATTGATAAAACTTTGCTCTGGTGTTTGCAAGATAAGTAACTAGAGGAAGAACATAAACACTCTTGATAGAAAGAATAAATCCTAAAAAAGTACCGACAAGAATGCTTTGGCGTCTGGTGATGGTGAAATAAACTGCCAACAGCAAGAAAAGTGTCGACAGAGGCTCAGGCCAAGCGTGTTCTGTCATAAAACCAAAAAAGGGGTGGAACAGGTAGATTATTACTAAAAGCTTTGTGATTTGGTCATCCACCTTAAGGTGTCTGCCAAGTCTATAAATCACAAAAGCTGCTAAAAGATCGACGAGAATCAAGGTGAATCGCGGGTCATTGAAGATTGCAGATGACGGCAAAAAAACAAAAGGTGCTAAGGGTCCGTAATGGAAGACGATTGTGGGAATATAAACTCCATAAGGAGAAGGATAGTTTAATTCGTAGGGATTTATTCCTCTAAAAAGAAGTTTTGGGCCATCTCTTAGTATGTAGAAAATATCTGTTGGCGGATTGGGTGATGAAAAAATGGAAAATAATCTGATTATGGCAGCACAAAAGATAAGTAATAGCAACCGGTGTTTGACGAAAAGTTGCGGTAATTTTTTAAAAAAATAAGTAAGGCCAATAACTAAGGAAAAACCTGCCAGGGTCCTGTTGGCAGCTGAAAAGACAAGCCAGTTTGTCTGGGCAGAGTCTCCCAAATTTGCTCCGACTTGCGCTATGTTGACTATCATTATTAATATCAGTATAAAAATTTGCGAGTGTTTATCGCTTGGGATATTTAAACTAGATAAGAATTGGGGCTTAAAATAAAATAGAGTCACCAGAAAATAAGTGGCAATTAATATTATCAGCTCACCGACATGATAAAAACCCCGGCTTTCGACATAGCCAAAAGTGAAAAGAAGATAGCAAAGACTGATAAAAATAGCGGCCCTGGTTTTTTCCATTCGGGAATAATTCTAAACCCCTTTACTAAAAGATTCCAGAAGACACTTTTTAGAATTCTTTTGGCGGGTATTGGTATAATTTTGGCGATTCTAGTTTTAGAGATAGTCCTGAGAGTCTCTCAAGAAAAAACTTTTGATCTTTCTTCTTGTCAGGCGCAAGATCGTCAGTTCCATCACGTGATGATTACAAATACCAGTTGCCGATTCAAAACAGACGAGTGGGATATTGTTTACAATATTAACAACCTTGGCTTAAGAAATGCGGAAATTGGCGACATTACTCGCGGCTCTTTTCGAATACTGATATTGGGCGACTCATTTGTCCAGGGTCATGGGGTTGAGACTAGCGATTCTTTTGTTAAGGTTTTAGAAAAAAAACTTAACCTTACACACAGCAATTTATCTTATGAGGTTGTCAATGCCGGCGTGTTTGGATATTCACCCCTAGTGGAGTATCTTTACCTCTATAACAGAGGGCTTGAGCTTAAACCAGATTTTGTAGTACTGGCGTTTTCGCTTACAGATTTTTGGGAAGATAGGAAAAGGTTTGCAGAACTTAAAGCAAGCTATCCAGACTTATCAGAAGACCAGATAGAACAAAAGATATCTTTGGGGCAAGCAGAATTTGATTTCGAGAAAATAAATATGGCCTCAAAGAATGGTGCAAATCAAAAAGTGATTTTACCGCAAGTCTCATATCAACTAAAGCAGTGGTTGAGAACTAATTTTAAGACATATGCAATAGGCGCTGACTTTGTTAAAAAACGCAATCAGCCTGTACAGCAAGACATTTTATATCAAGGTGATATTGACAAGGATATTGTTGCTATAATACGCGGCAATAAAATTTCAGATGATGACTGGCAAAAGCTTTGGGAATTGCCAATTGCCCATATAGAGCTAGTCAATAATCTATTGAGGGAAAAAGGCATTCCTTTGATGGTAATTGCGATCCCCGATGCTTTCCAAGTTTCAGATCGCGAATGGCCAGGAAGAAAGGCTTTGGGAATAAAGCAAAATTTTCAAGACCCAAGAGAACCATATCAGGTTGAACTTTCAAAAAGACTCACTACGGCCGGCATACCTTTCCTTGACTTATTGCCCGATTTTCAAAACAGCAACCAATACCCACTTTATTTTACCGGTGATGGACATTGGAGAAAGGCTGGTCATAAGCTTGCCGCCGATATAATCTATAATGCTTTAAAATCACGAGAGCTTGATTATCTTTTACATAAATGAAGATCTTAATTACCGGATGCGCTGGGTTTAAATCAGCAGTTCGCCCTTCGGCTTCAGAAAGGTCATTCAGACTCTGAGGTCTTCAGACTCGAAGAGGCGCTCCTCTGATATAAACTTTGTTAAAACAATGTTGATAGAAGAAATAACTGAGAAATGAAAAAAGTCCTTATTACCGGTTGTGCCGGGTTTATTGGCTCCCACTTAACAGATCAATTGTTGAAGGATAACAATAAAGTCATTGGCGTTGATAATTTTAATGATTATTACGACCCGGCGATTAAAGAGAAAAATTTACAGAAAGCTAAACGATCAAAAAACTTTAAGTTATACCGACTTGACATTCTTAATCTGGCAGCATTAACTGATGTCTTTAAAAAAGAAAAGCCTCAAAAGGTTGTTCATTTGGCAGCAAGGGCTGGTGTCAGGGCTTCAATTGCCAATCCGCTTTTGTACGGACAAGTAAATGTGCTAGGGACAGTCAACTTACTAAAATTATCCGTGGACTTTAATATTAGGGGGTTTATTTATGGTTCTTCATCTTCCGTCTACGGACAATCCATACGCTTACCATTCACTGAGGATGATTCTTGTAAAAATATTATTTCACCATATGGAGCTTCCAAAAGAGCTGCCGAGTTTTTTGTAGAAAGTTTTTACAGAGGTTTTGGTCTGAAATGCGTAATTTTCAGACTATTCACTGTCTATGGACCAAGGAGCAGGCCGGATATGGCACCGGCTTTGTTTAGCGAAGCAATTTTGGAAGATAAACCAATCACTCAGTTCGGTGATGGATCATCAAGTCGAGACTATACTTACATTGATGATATTACTGATGGCATTGTCAGAACTTTAGATACTAATTTTGATTTTGAAATCATTAATCTTGGTAATAATCACCCGGTAACTTTAGCTGACTTCATCGCCATCCTCGAAAAAATAATTGGCAAAAAAGCAAAAGTCAAAAAATTTCCGATGCAGGCTGGCGATGTTGAAAAAACCTGGGCATATATTGGTAAAGCGAAACGTCTGCTGGGCTGGGTATCTAAAACTAGTTTGGAAACCGGTCTTCAAAAATACATCAATTGGCGTTAACTTGCGAACTGGAGGTAATTATTCTTTACCAAAACTTTTGTTGATTTTAAGGATGAATGTTGTCAGGGGAGATTTTTTATAATTGTCTAAAATCTTGTTATTAGGAATTAGGCAATGACCCCCGATTGACCCATTTTCATATTTCAGAATTGGCCTAATAACCTTTGGCTTGCTTTGGACGTATCCCGAATTGTACTCTTTATTAAAGAGGGTATAGACTTTTTCAAAATCCACATTTAACTCTTTACAGAGATTGCCAACCAGTTTGCAGAAGATGATATTCCAAGCGTAATAAGACGAATCCAAAAGTTTCCCAATCTCTGACTCTAGGGGACTTGTGAGAATTTCAACTTTTATGCCAACATCCGCGAAATGTTTCTTGGCAAGAGCCGCGGAGTTTTTGTTCACTGGACCAATAAATTTGACAAACTTTAAAATATCTTTTTTTAAATTTGGATGAGTTCCCATAACGGGAGAGTGGACTAGGGGAACTTGAGTCTTTTTAAAAATTTGGTCTGTTGTACCGGGTCTGATGGTTGAGTGGATAATGACCAATTTGGGTTTATTTCTCTTAATTTGCGATACGACAGATGAGATAAATTTTTTAGTATAGGGAATACAGGCATGCAAGACTTCAATTTTTTTATCTTTAATTTCATCAAAATTTAAATCTTTTTTAAAAACTATGAATTTATTTTTAAAGATTGCAGCGATCGCTGATCCCACTTCTCCTATGCCTAAAACTCCAACCTTTTCCTTTGTCATTTTGCTGATTTTAAACAAATTTAATTTTTTTTGCAGCAAAAAATGTCATTTTTAAAAGAAGCAGTCCATGAATGAATCTCCTAATATTAGTGCTTCCATATTTTCTTTGGTGATATCTCACGGGAACCTCAAGAATTTTAAGATTCAATTTTGATGCCCCAAAAAGTAAATCAAAATCTCCAAAAGGATCAAAGTCTCCGAAATAGTTTCTATTTTTTGATATTTTTTGATAATCTTCCCTAAACAATACCTTAGTGCCGCATAAAGTGTCTTTCATCCTTTGTCCTAAAAGATATGTAAATAGCATACTAAATATTTTATTAGCAAAATAGTTTAAAATTCTCATCGCTTCTTTTTCTTGAGGGTAGATAAGTCTTGATCCATTTGCAAATTCACAGTAGCCATTACTTAATACTGTATAAAATTTTTCTAAATCCTGGGGTTTCACCGTCAGATCAGCATCAAAAATCATTAAAATATCACCATTGGCCTTGGCAAGTCCGAGTCTAACTGCATCTCCTTTACCTATTCCTTTTTGTTTGTAGACGGATGCAGCAACTTTAGTTTTATTTAATTTTATCTCCTTTACTATTGCTTCATAGGTATTATCTGTTGAGTGCCCCTCAACAAAAATAACTTCTGTGTTTTTTTGAGAAAATGAAGGAATCTTTTTTAGAATTCCCGTGATATTTCCTCGCTCATTACGAGCTGGAATGATAATAGAAACAGAATATTCTCTTCTCGGAGGAATTATCCTAAAAATTTGGTATGTTGTTAGACAGAGAGTATTAACTAAAGGGAGATGGGTAATATACTTATTGATAAAATTGGAGATTGGCCCAAGTTGCAGAGGTAGTAGAAATCTTCTGCCAAATTTAACTTCCTCAAAACCCTCCAGGTGGAAAAGATTCCTAATGTCTTCGGTGGAAAGCCAGTTGGGTTCTTTAGGATCTTTTCTTCTTAAACCTAACATACTAGCAAGATCAAGCAGTGGTTTCCATAAAAAATTAAAATAAACAACAATGACTCTTGATTTCGGATAGCAAATCTTTCTAAGATTCCTAGCAAAAACCTGGACATCCTCAAGATATGAAAGAGAATTCGGTAGTAGGAAGTAATCAAATTTTTGCAATCGATTGTACTTTTCGTCACTTATTATTTTGTAAGTGTATCCAGGAGGTACCACACTAGAGAAAAAATGTTTAAGATCTTGACGGTAATATCTTGAGAAAATATCCATAACTGACTAGTAAATCCTTAAACTAAAGTTTTGTAACTTTTAAGATACCAGTAAATGGTTTTTCTAAGGCCTTTCTCAAAAGGAATTCGTGAAGCAAAACCGGATTCTCGTTTTGCACGAGTTGTATCTAATTTTCGTCTTGGTTGACCATCTGGTTTGGTCTTATCCCAAATTACTTGGCCTTTAAATTTCATAATACTTGCGATTAAATCGACTAGCTCTCTAATTGTAATTTCGAAGCTAGCGCCGATATTGACTGGTTCGGACTTATAATACCTTTGGGTTGCTAAAACTATTACCCGAGCTGCATCTCCTACATAAAAGAATTCTCGAGAAGCCCTACCTGTCCCCCAAACAACTATGAGATTTTTACCTTCAAATTTGGCCTTTGCGAATTTCCTGATTAGAGCCGGTATAACATGAGAATAATGGGGATCGAAATTATCGCCTGGGCCATAAAGATTAACTGGCAACAGATGAATAGAATTAAAACCGAATTGTTGTTTGTAAGATTGCCCTTGCACTAAAAGCATTTTTTTAGCAAGACCGTATGTTGCATTAGTTTCCTCCGGGTATCCATTCCATAAATCCTCTTAACGGAATGGAACAGGTGTAAATTTAGGATAAGCGCAGACAGTACCTGCAGCGATAAACTTTTTGACATTGTTTTTTCTTGCGGCCTCCATTTGTTCAATACCCATGATAGCATTGTCATAAAAAAGTGTTCCTGGTAAATCTCTATTCTTACCTATACCACCGACATTACCGGCAAGATGGATGACTACATCGACACCTTTAGTAACTCGCAGACAATTATTTCTTTCCCTTAGGTCTGTGTCTTTTGAGCGAGGAATGATGATATTTTCTTTTTTTGCTCCCTTGCGTTCAGGTTCGGCAACTACATGGGAACCAAGAAAACCACCACCACCGGTAACTAAGATTTTAGAGCCTTTTAAGTTGATTAGCTTAGTCACTTCTACAATTTTGATTTCTTAACTCATTATCTTGTTAGTCAGTATTGCGTAGTCCAAGCTCGAATTATAGCATCTTGAATGATATCATTAGGAGTATTTTTAGTTAAATGATAAATAAGACTTTCATTTTAATGTTCGTTATCTGGACTGTGTTTTTTGTTACATTAAGTAGCTTTTGGATTTTTAAAAATAACTTACCCCCTGCTTGGGATCAGGCTCAATATCTGGAAGCCTCGGAGATGATGCGTCAGACTCTTGTGGAGAACGGAATTTTTGAGTTTCTTAATAAAACCACCACTGTACTTGGGGTAAAGGCGCCGCTTATTGCTATTTTACCAGTGCCGTTGTATCTACTTTTCGGATCGACACCCCATGTAGCGCTTATGGTTAATATGATTTTTCTGATCCTTTTTGCTGTTTTTTTCTATAAACTCGTTTGCCTTGTTTTTGACGAAAAATTGGCGTTTGCATCAATTGTAATTATTGCAACCATGCCGCTTTTTTATGGCCTAGCCCGTTATTTTTTTGTGGAATTTGGTCTGATGACATTGGTTATTATTTGGATGTATTTGATTTTAAAAACAGAAAACCCAACAAAAAAATACCTCTCCTTGCTCGGGGTGACTTCTGGTCTTGGAATGATGATGAAATTTCATTTCTTTATTTTTATTGCCGGACCGGCACTGCTTATCCTCTATAATTCATGGAAAAAGATTGGCTATAAACTTTTTGATTATAAAAACTTACTGGTATTTACCGTACCTGCGATGGCGATTGCTCTGCCATGGTATGCGCGCAATATCATGACCGTTTTATGGAAAGCCAAAAGAGCTTCCAAACCCGAGCTTCTTGGAAATCTTTATTACGGATCGCCACTTTCTATCAAAAATCTATACCTCTCAGCCTTAGACTTTATCAATTACGTGGTCTCGCCTTATTGGTTTTTGGTTATGGTGGCTTTAGCAGTAATTTATCTTTTCAAATCGAAAAGGATTCATGTCAACTATTTTTTTTTAAGTTGGTTTTTGGTCCCATTTATAATTTTTTACTTTGGACCAAATAAAGATTATCGCCTAATGCTGCCACTTTTGCCGCCAGTTGGTATCTTGATTGCATGGCTTATCAGACAGGTGTTCCTCAAAAAACAATCGCTATTTCTGATCGGTGCGGCGGTCTTCCCTACTTTGGTTTATCTTAATACGAGTGTATTTGACGCAAAATTTATTCAAAACAAAATTTCTTTAGGGCCAGTGATACTCTCGGACAAAAACATCGGTGACTATGTCCAAACGCCAAGAAATAAGTACTGGCCAATTAAAGAAATCTTAGTATATCTTGACTCACTTGTCCCCCAAGATAAAACTAAGATCATAATCCTTGCATCCGAACATGAATCTTTTAATATTAACAACTTAAAGTACTATGCAGTCAAAGAGAAACTTAATCTGGAAATTAAAACCGCTTCATATTTTCCCAAAAATTCCCAATTTGAAACGATAAAGTCTTTTATTGATAAAGGTGACTATTTGATAATGAAAGTTGGAGGCGACTCTGGTCCTTCTCAACTGAACGTTTTTAACGAGCAGATAGAAAAAGATCTCAATTGGCCAGAAATTCCCAACAATTTTACTTTCCCGGATGGCGGTAGATTATTGGTGGCAAAAAAATTATAACCTAAAGTGAATAAATCAAGACTGATTTTAATTTTGGTTTTTTTAGCTGCGGTTTTAATTCGGATAAGCTTTTTGTCGGCTGACCCTTCGATTCTTTTGGACAGCGGACAAGTTGGTGATGAGGGTTTGTGGGTTTACAATGCAAGAAATCTGGCGCTTTTTGGAAAAACAGTTGAGGATGATTTCTATTCCGACATAGCTGCAGCACCAGTTTTTTTACTGTTTGCCTTTTTGAACTTTTCCCTGTTTGGCATAGGATTTTGGCAAGCAAGACTGATAAGTGGGGTTTTTGGGATTTTGACAATTTTTTTAACTTATAAAATAGCCAAGAAGTTCTCGGATAAGGTGGCATTTCTGGCGACGGTTTTTGCCAGTTTAAATGTCCTTTTGCTCCTCCACAATCGCCTGGCTGTTCCCGAATCTTTGGCAATATTTTTCACAGTGAGCTCAATCTATCTCTGGTTAGTGAAAAAGCCTGTTTGGGCAGGAGTAACTCTGGCGCTTGCCGTACTTTCGAAAACCACATCTTTCTTATATATACCTTCGGTCGGATTAATAATTTTGGCAGACTTTGTTGCCCGGAAGACAAATCTTGTTAAAATCTTGAGGTTTTCAATGGCTACCTTGGCGACTTTTTTGGTTGTGACCTTACCACCTTTTATGCTCTGGCACCGAGAAATAAATATGGTCTATTTAACTTTTGGTAGCTGGTTGGCCCCCAAAAATCTAGCCGAAGTGTGGCAAAATATTTTTAATTTCTTTCTTCATCCGTTTTGGGGATCTCCTTTTATTTTTACCCTAACAATGCTGGCAATTATCAATACTCTCAACTTCTTTTGCTCTCAGGGACCTAAGGCTCAAGAACGTAAGGTGTTGATTTTGTGGATTTTGGGGACGTTTATATTATCCCCTTTTATCTCAAGAATCACAAATGCCAGATTGTTGACCTTGGTGGTTCCGATTTCAATTCTGGCTGCACAAACATTACTTAACAAAAACTTATTGAAGATTGACTTTCGGGACGTAATTTTCAGATTTAAGAAATTCAGTTGGTATGCGCAAATTGTTATTTTATATCCTGTTGCAGTTATTCTGGCAAAGCTTTTGTTGGCTATTTTAAAAAGAGCATTAAACAATCAGGAAATTGTAATTTATCTCCCTCAGTTTTCTGTTATTTTGCTTGTAGTCTTAATAATCTTCTTTACAAGATATAAAAGTTTACTTATTAAGATTTGGCAATTTGATATCGCTTTAATTGTAGCACTGCCAGCCATGTCTTTTATCGGCGTTTTCTTTTCCTATCTTTCTTTTTTTAATATCGTGGCACTTCGTTCTACTTTTGTAATCTCCCTGGGGATGCTTATGGTTTTTTTAGCAATTTATATCAAGGCTTGCGCAAGTAACTTTAATTTTGCCGGTTTTAGAAACCTTTTAATTGGCGTTTACTTTGTTTTCACGATGATGGGGATTGGGACTTTCTTTTTAGATCCGACTTACAAAATTCAAAACGCAAGCAAGATACTTGGAACAATAGCAGACAAAAATTACGTTTTGGGATTTTGGGGGCATGAGCTGGCAATCGAGAATCAAACCAGGCCGATTTATTGGGCTCCGCGACTTGCTAACGTTTCATGGGTAAATAGTGATTTCGCGAAATTTGCCCCTAAGTATCTTCTGGTAACAACAGTTTTCGACTCGAATCGGCAAGAGATAACCGAATGGCCGAAAACTAGCGACCTTAATCACCCAACTTATGAGATAACTAATTTTGACGTTTCTAGAAGATTTTTAAGTGGCGAAAGAAAGTTTAAGATAAAGCTATTTCAGATTTCAGATTAGGCATACTTGATGACATGGGTTTTTTCATGAAAGAAAAATTAAGGGCTCTATCATTTTTTTTGGGACTAGATGTACCTTATTTTGTAAGTGGCGGATTCTGGATAACTATCAGTCTTATCGTCACGACCATTGGAGGGATTATTTTATCGGCGCTTTTCGCGCGAATCTGGTCTAAAGAAGTTTTTGGACAATATTCGTTTTTAGTGTCGATTCTGGGATTTGCGGGACTTGCGACATTACCCGGCATGAGTCAGGCTGTAACCCAAGCCGCAGCCGAAAACAAAGATGGTGTTTATAAGAAAGCAATTTTGACAGCTGGCAAGTGGTCAGTTGTTGGATCAATAATCTTAACTTTAATTTCAGCTTATTATTATTTTAGCGGCAACTCAAACTTATCGATAGCAATTCTTGTTAGCGCACTGGCTTTCCCAATAAGCGCGGCCGGTAGTCTATTCAATGCTTTTTTGGCAGGCAAAAAGCAGTTTAGGCTGGTAGCAATTTATGGGGCTGTGGCGCAGGCAGCATCGATTGCGGCAACCGCATTTGCGCTTTTTAGATTTCCAAGCCTTGTTGTTGTTGCCTTGTTCTCAGCCTGGTCAACGGCAATTGCTAACGGGCTATTGACGCTGTTGGCCGGAAAATACGCAACCAACAAAGGAGAAGACAATAAATTGATACGCTTAGGATTCCACCTGAGTTTTTCACAAATTTTTACAATCGGTGCTGATTATCTCGATCGATTATTAATTCCCCTGTTTTTAGGTTTTACCAATAACGCAATCTATGCCTTTGCTATTTTGATCCCGATGCAAATCCATGGATTTTTAAAAATGTTCTCAACTTTAGGTCAACCAAAAGTAGCCGAGGCAGGTTCGAAGAATTTAAAGAGGGGTTTAGTTGTTAAAAGTTTGCAGCTTGAGATGGTAGTTGCCGCAATCGTTCTTTTTTATATTTTTGCGGCGCCGACTATTTTTAAAATTCTTTATCCAAGCTACCAAAGCCAAGCGGTAGGCCTATCCCAAATATTTTCTTTAAGCCTCTTGTATTATCCCGGAAATATTTTGGCGCTTCTATTTTTAAGAGAGCGCCAAGCCAAACCGATTCACCAAACAAATGTGGTTTATGGAGTGGCAACTGTTATTTCCTTAATGGTACTTGTGCCAACCATGGGACTAGTGGGGGCGATTTTTGCGAAAATTATCGCTCGCTTCCTACAACTTTTGGCACAGTTTTACTTGTTTGGGAAATTAAAAACTGAGAACAACTAATTTTTGCTGAAGAATTCTTTTACTTTCTTGGCGATGTATTTAATCTGATCGTCCGTGATTTCCGGGAACAGTGGAAGTGAAATAATTTTATCCGCCACCTCTTCACTTCGCGGAAAATCGCCCTTTTTACCGCCAAGATTTTCGTAAGCTTTTTGTAAATGAATTGGAATCGGGTAATGAATAGCAGCATCAATCCCGTTTTTCTTTAAAAATACAAGTAGCTCATCTCTTTTTTCTGTCTGGACGACATAAAGATGAAAAACATGAGTTCTGTCTGGTGCGATTTCTGGCAGTACTAAAGGCAAACCACTCAGAAGTTTGGTATATTTTGCCGTAGCTTGCGCGCGCTTTAGATTTGCTTCTTCCAGATACTTTAATTTGACGTTTAAAACCGCAGCCTGGATCGTGTCTAATCTTCGAGTCCAGCCAAGACAAACATGATTATTTTTTTCTTTCTGCCCATGATTTCTCATCCAGGATATCTTTTTGGCTAATTTATTATCGTTCGTGGTTGCGGCACCGCCGTCGCCGAAAGCGCCTAAGTTTTTGCTTGGGTAAAAGGAGAAAGCAGTAAAGTTACCAAATGTACCAACTTTTTTGCCTTTATAGGTGGCGCCATGAGCCTGGCAAGCATCTTCTATAACAAACAGTTTGTGTTTTTTGGCAATTGCCAAAATTTCATCCATGTCGGCTGGCTGACCATAAAGATGAACCAGTATAATAGCTTTTGTTCTTGGAGTTATTTTTGCTTCTATAAAATTCGTGTCGATATTGTATGTTTTTGGATCAATATCAACCCACACGGGTTTGGCACCTGTAAAAGAAATTGCTGAAGATGAGGCAATGTAACTAGTGACAGGAGTTATGACGTCATCGCCAGGCCCAATTCCTAAAGCTCTAATGCCTAGCTCTAGGGCTGAACTACCGCTATCAACACCGATGCAATATTTAGTTTGACAATACCTAGCGTAGTTTTTTTCGAACTGCTCAAGCTCGGGACCTAGAATAAAGCTCGCTCGGTCGATAACTGATTTAATGGCAAAGTCTATTTCTTTTTTATGTAAAAGATAATTGGCTTTTAAATCAACAAGGGGGATATTCATTTAGTTTTTTTTCGAAGTATCTTAGCTGGCTTACCCACCACAATGGTGTTTTCAAGTACATCTCTGGTGACTACTGCTCCTGCACCTATTATGGAGCCCGTGCCTATTTTAACCGGCAAAATCGTCGCATTTGAGCCAATGGTGACATTGTCTTCAATAATTGTCCGGCTCCAATGTTCTTCAGGTCTGGGCGGATATAGATCGTTAATAAAAGTTACGCCATGGCCGACAAAAACATTGTTTCCAATTTTAACTTTGGAGCAAACAAACGAATGAGATGAAACTCTGACATTGTTGCCAATTTTGACATCCTTCTGAATTTCGACAAAGGCTCCAATCATACAATTGTCGCCTATTTCGCACCCGTAAAGATTGACAAAGTTCCATATCACGGTATTTGCCCCTATTTGGCAATCAACTATAACTTGTTTACCTTTCTGGCCGCCCATCTTAGTGCATTTTACAACATTTATAGTTGAAATTAATTATTTGACTGCTTTTGAGCAACCAAAATAATTGGTGTTTGAGCTTTTAAGAAACTTGCGGTACGGGTAGCGAATTTTAAGATCTTAAAGTAATCTAGAAATTTCAGGATCTTCTTTGCCGAACCGAGAGTTCCACCAGAGATATTGGTAAGGTTTTGAACTTTTTCGATAAATAAATCATTACCCCAATTTTGGACTTTGAGGGGTAAGTTTTTGATGTATTTTTCTAAGGTTTGCTGATTGACCAGCTGATACTCCAAAAGGGCCTGAGGAGCTTTACCCCAGAGGCGAACATAAGACTTGGCAAGTGCCTTGGGTAAATATGGAATCCAAAATATACCATAATGGCCTTCCCAGAAAGACCCGTAATTAGGAACAACACAGTAAAGATAGCCACCTGGCTTAAGAACCCTGGTGGATTCGGAAAGAACTCTTGCGATGTCTTGAACATGCTCAAGAGTGTAAAGGGAAACAACTGCATCAAAGGTATTATCCTTGTATGGAGGATTTTCGCCCGTGGCATTTTTGATCAGATTTTTAGAATAACCAGATCTTGCCAGAATTTCTCGACCAAGTTTTAAGGTAAATTTGTAAAATTCCTGACTGGCGGGCTCGATGCCTTCAGCCTTAATGCCATTTTTAAGGCAAATTACTAAAAACAATGCGTAACCGCAACCAATTTCCAGAAGTCTTTTCCCTTTTAACGGACCAAGTAGGTTTATCATCTCATCGTAAAATTCTTGAGACCGTTGCCAAGAAAGAAGCGCCTTTGCAGTTTCTTCGGGTGGTCTTTTGGTGGAGAGGGCCAGAGTTTTTGAAACATGGACAGCGAGTCGTGCTTCAATATCAGAAAGGTCTGGATACATAGAGCCAATTATATCTATAATTAACGGGTGAAGAAAATATTATCGGCAATACCTGGTGATTCTTCTTTCTTGAAACCGTCACTTTTAACTTTCAGGCAGCTTGGGTGGGAAATCAGAAACGTTGATTATAGAAAAACGGATTTTTTGGCGGCGATCAAAAATAATTTAAGACTTGCAAGGCGAGCAGCCAGTGAGTTAATAACTCAAAATCGGCCAAGCATAAAAAGAGTAATTAATAATAACGAAATTATAAGAGTGGCAAAATTGTGGCACCCAGATTTGTTTTTAACTTTCAAAGGCGAGATCATTTTACCAGAAACAATCCTGAGCTTAAAACAACTGAGCGTAAAAACAGTTAATTGGTATCCGGATCATCTTCTAAATACGCCACAAAACTCAAAATTTATTGCTGCTTACGATTGTTTTATATATTGGGATAAATGGAGAATCAGTATTTATCATAAGCAGGGCCTTAAAAATGTATTCTATTTACCCTTTTGCACTATACCAGAAAAAACATTTCCATCTTCTGATAAAAAATATCAAATTAATTTTATCGCCAATTGGCACGCTCATCGAGAAAAGAAGGTTGCACCGGTTCGTGACATGGGACTTATGATTTGGGGAAACCAAAAATGGGAAAAGACAGCTTTAGGCCAAAACTACCAGTGGGGTCCGACAACAGTACCTCAGATGATTAAAATCATTAGGGCAACTAAAATAAGTCTTAATGTTCATGTAGTCGAACAAATTTATAGCGAGGGAACAAACGTACGCCCCTTTGAAGTAACAGGGGCTGGCGGATTTCTTTTGTCAAATGTCCGAAAAAGTTTATATGAGCTATTTAAGGTCGGGCGTGAAATTGAGGTTTTTGATTCGGATGAAGAACTTGTCGAAAAAACAAAATTTTACTTAAAAAACGATAGACTGCGGGAAAAGATTGCGAGGGCCGGCTGGGAAAGGACTAAAAGAGATCACACGTACTTAAAAAGATTTACTCTGCTGTTAAAATACTTAAACTGATAATTATGAAAGCCTTAGTGATTGGTGGCGGAATTTTTGGAGTTTGTGCAGCCATTGAACTTGCAAAGTCCGGAGTTAACACAGATTTATTTGAAAGTAATGAAAGACTTATGCAAGGTGCTACTAACGTTAATCAGAACAGACTCCACTTGGGCTACCATTACCCTCGGAGTATCGCTACTGCAAAGCAGTGTCTTGAAGGACTTAGCAGTTTTAAGGAATATTTCGGACTATCGCTTGTGGATGTAGCTGAAAATTACTATGCAATTAGTAAAAATGGCTCTAAAACTAGTTTTTTTGAATATGTTAATTTTTGTAAAAAGCTCGGACTTCCATGCAAAGAAAGATACCCTTCTGAGAATATTTTAAAAACCGCGCAAATTTCTGGTTGTATTATTACCGACGAAAAAATAATAAGTTTAGATAAACTAAAAATCATGGCAGAGCAACTTTTAAAAAGGAACAAGGTTAATGTTTTTTTGAAGAGAGAATTCAATAAAGGGAGTGAGAGGGATTATGACGTTGTTATCAATGCTACATATAGTAATTTTAATGTTATAAATAAGATGCTAGGACTGGCAACCAGAAAGTTCAGGTATGATGTTTGTAATGTCCCCGTATTAAAACTGCCAAAAGATTTGTCAGGTATTGGTATTACCATAATGGATGGCGACTTTCATTCAATCCTTCCGTATGGCAATACACCATATCATTTATTTTGGAGTGTTAAAGGTTCTATTATTAGGACTATATCGACATCTGGGCCCAAAAAGTCCCCACTAAAAATAGCAGATTATAAAAATGATCATTTTATACCACTGTTAAAATACGCGAAGTTAGTAGACGTTTTAAGGATAACTAAAATACTTAGGCCGGATGTTGAGCTTTCAGACGAAAGAGTGACGGATTTAATTAATTATAGGAATGGCAAATTCGCGATACTTTCCGCAAAACTTAATACCTGTATTTTAACAGCAAGGAAACTTGTCAGTATTGTTAATAATGACCATTGATTAAAATGGATTTGTTTTGCATGTAACGGCTAATCTTGACTCCGGCCGTAAATAAAGTAAATTTTGCCAATTTCTGTTTGGTGCTGATATCTTTTTTGAATCAACTTTTCAAAAGCTGTCAGATCAATACCCGCAATTATTCTGTTGTGGATTTGATAAGGAACGATAATGATGTCCGGATTTTGCGCCTTGACATAACCTAATGCGGTTTGCCAGCTTGTGATGCGGTAATATTTATCGGGGTCTTTTAGTACAAGATTTACATTCTTGTAAAAATCGGGCTGATAAATGTCGTTTAATGGCACGCCGTTGTAAAGAGGAAAATCGTAAACAAAAATATTTTTGTTTTTAATTATGTGATTTAACCCTTGCGGTGCGTATAGAGCAATATTATCTGGTGTTTCGCGATTTCTATTTTTTATTTCCGTAGCGATTCTGTTTCCCAAAATCAAAGTTGAAAAAACTATGACGGCGGATAGAAAAATATTAAAGTAAACTTTAATTGATTTTTTAAAACTGTTAGACAGGTAAAGGCTGTAGCTAAAAATGATTGTTAAGAAAAACACAAATGGCTGGACATGGAAGTCGCTCCAGCGGGGGAATATATTGGCAAGAGAGACAAGTGTGAACGAATACAAAAAATACTTCTGGTTTTGAGAGATCCTTGATGCCTTCTCGATTACCAAACAGGATGTTAAATATATTGCTATCACAAAAGCCATAGGCACGTAAAAGTTCGGAGATATTAACCTAGGTGACGTATCCATCCTTGGATAAATAACATTCTGCATAAGGATATTCCAGTAAAAAGTAAATTCAAATGTACCTTTTGAGGTAAGAATCAAAAAGTTTGCAACTCCTGTCAGAATCAGAGGAAGAAATAAAAACAGCAGGTTGCGGAATAACTTACGGGCAGATTGTTTCTTTGTAACCTTTAGATAAACCAGCCAAACAAGATAAAGGATATAAATCCAAAAAATGGTATTTTTAAAAAGATATCCAAATGATAAGAAAAAGGAAGCAATGAGTAGCTTTGGGGTTTTGAAGCCAATAATGAAATCGTAAAAGTAAAAAAATGAAAGAGTCATAAAGGGTATGGTTGCAAGATCAAACCATAAGTAATTTCCTCTAAAAAATACCTGCCAAGGAATATAAAATGCTAGACCAATTGCTGCAAACTTGAAGTTAAATTTTTTATTAAGATAATAAAAAAGTAGCGTATCGATAATTATCACAATTGATAGTTGAATTAGGTTAACTGATAATAAAAGGTTGTGAGAGATTTTATTGAGGATATTTACCAGATAAAACAGGGCTGGAGGATAAAATGACTGGATTTCAGATACAAAAGTTTTAGCACTTGAATATAACCAGACGGGAAAGATTAACTCCGGAGACATATAACTTCTGGATCTTGAAAGCCAGAAAACGTGACCGACGATTAACAGCGAAAAAATTATAACTTTAGAGAATTGACTTTTTTGTAAATTCATCTGCCGAATGTGGCTTTTATTGAGGTAATTACATTAGCCGGATTTATTTTATGTTTATCTTGGTTCTTACTACAATTTCCTTAGATTCTCTTTCTTAACAAACGGGCTGGATTGCCAACGACGATACTATATGGTTTGACGTCTTTGGTGACAACTGAACCAGCGCCGACAAGGGAGTATTTGCCGATTGTAACACCAGATAAAATTATTGAACCGACACCTATATCGCAACCGGTTTCAATTATAACTTTTTTGTAGATCTGGCTAGTGGCAATAATCGGTTTGTTTAGGTTTTCCACCTTATGATAGTGGGTAAGAATAATTACTCCAGGGCCAATACCAACTGCTTCCGCAAGGACCAAACCTCCGCCTGAATGCAAAAAGGCATTTTGGCCAATCCAACAGTTGTTGCCAATAATCATCTCGTTTTTGTAATAGCCTTTAATGATAGCATTATGGCCAATGTAAACATTGTCGCCGATGGTGATGTTTTCTGGATGAAAAACTAAGACACCTTTTTCAAAAACAACATTCTTGCCAATTTTTTTGAAATCTTTGTGCTGAAATTTTCCTGAGCCGTGAGACTTATATTTTCTAAACATATTAATATTTGTTAATATCAACAAACTTATAAAGATTATTGATTACATAATCCTGCTGGTGAATTGTCATTTGCGGATAGAGAGGAAGTGCGATTGTAGACTTTGCCAAAGCCTCTGTTTTCGGTAAAGAGATTGTTCCAAGGAAATTCTTGTAATATGGTTCAAGATGACTCACCATGGCGCCTCTTCTTGTCGATATGCCACAATCTAATAATTTTTGCATCAGCCTTTTTTGGGATAAAGGATAGTTTCTATTAAGCCTAATAACGTATGTTTGCCAGTTAGGCTGGGCATATGACGGGACAAATGGAGTTTCTATGGTAGAAAGTCTTGCGAGTTTTTTTGTGTAACGCTCGGCAAGAAATTTTCTTCTTTTTAAGATCATAGGCAATTTTTTAAGTTGCTGACGGCCGATGGTGGCTTGAATATCTGTAATTCTATAGTTATATCCGAGCTGGTTATATTTTTCAAAGGACACAACTTTGGCGGTGTGCCTTGCGTGCGCCCCGATAGAGGCGCCGTGGGACCTTAATTCTTTGGCTGCTCTTGCCAAGTTCTTATCGTTTGTTGTTATTACTCCGCCTTCACCTGTGCTAATAATTTTACGAGGATGCAAACTAAAACAAGCAATAGCCGATAAGTTCCCCACCATTCTGCCTTTATATTTTGACCCTATGGCACACGCAGCATCTTCTATCACAAACAAGTTATACCGTTTGGCAATTTTATGAATTATGTCAATGTCACAGGGTAAACCTACCTGATCGACTGCAATAATGGCCTTCGTCCTTTTGGTAATTTTTTTTTCAAGATCGTGAGCGTCTATATTAAATGTTTTTTCATCTACTTCTGCAAAAACTGGCGTTCCCTGTACATACCTAATAACATTTGCGCAGGCAATATAGGTAAATGACGGCACAATCACCTCATCCCTTACCCCAACACGGGCAAGAATTAATGCGAGGTGAAGCGCAGCCGTGCAACTGGAAAGAGCTACGGCGTATTTTGCGTCCACTATCCTCGCAAATTCTTTTTCAAATAACTCTGTCTGAAGACCTTGAGTGTGCCAGCCGCTGCGTAGTACTGCCACAGCCGCCTTTTCCTCTCTGTTGTCAAAAAAGGGTTTTGTGAGTGGGATGATCTTCTTTTTACCAGTTTCTCTCGGGTAAGTCATTCAACGCTTTTTTAAAATCAAATTTATTTTCCTCAAGGTACTTTAGATAAAGCTTGATACCTTTCTCGATGTTGATTTTTGGCGTAAAGCGCAGAAGTTTTCTTGCTCTTGAGATATCTGCAAAATGTCTTCTGACATCATGGGGTCGTACAGATTGGTGCAGAATCTTTACTTTATTGCCAACTAACTTGATAACAATATGCGCAATGCGATTTATGCTTATTTCCTCTCCGCACGCAATATTTACAACTTGACCATTGAGACTATCTTTTGCTGCAACTTTTATAATGCCATCCACAGTGTCGGTCACGAATGTAAAATCTCGAGCTTGATTTCCGTCACCATATACAATTAAAGGAAGATTATTTTTAGCGCGAACGATAAATCTGGGGATTACTTCACCATACATGCCTGCCATGTGTTCATTATATCCATAGGTATTAAATGGTCTTACAATAACACTTTTTAGTCCAAAATTCTGGCCAAAACATTGTGTATAAATTTCTCCAGAGAGTTTACTTGCTCCATAGACAGTTGTTGGTTTAAGTGGATGATTTTCATCCATTGGAGTATAAGTGGCACTACCATACACTTCCGAGGTGGAGCAGTATACAAATTTTTTTACCTTATTCTTATATGCAGACCATAACATGGAAAGAGTACCGCTGGCGTTAACCCTTTCCACAAATAAAGGATTTTGCAAGGAGACCCGTAAACACTGAACGGCAAGATGAAAGACTACATCTACTCCTTTTGAGGCTTTCAACATTTTTTCTGTATCTAAAATATCTGCTTTAACTATCTTTAAATTTTTTTTATTCTTTAAAGACGTTAAATTCTCCAAACGTCCTTGAGAAAAATTGTCTACCACTATTACATAATTACTCTTCTGAACTAGCGTTTTTACTAAATTGCTTCCTATGAAACCAGCCCCGCCTGTAACTAAGATTTTATTCATAAAATTATTTACTTTAAAATTTTTTCTATCCTCCCGCCGTGCTTTAATGACAATGATGCTGCTTCCAGTATTTTAACAACTTTATGCCCCTCTTTCCCGTCAGTAAGAGGTTGTTTCCCATAATTAATGCAGTCGATGAAATGGCCAGCCGCAATTTGTAAAGCCTCCCTACTCTCCAGCGCCGGACTGTGAATATCTCCGGTTCTATATTGGTGTCCGGTTGTTGAAGATTCCGGACGATATGATTTTTTTATAGATACACCATAATCGTATATTTTTATCTTTTCTGAGGTTTCTAAATCATCATAGGTAATCATTTTTTTGCTCCCTGCAATCAGCGTTCTTCTAATCTTTACGGGTGATAACCAACTGACAGCAATGTGGGCAGAGATGCCTTTGTCAAACGTAAAATTTAAATATGCCATGTCTTCCAATCCTGCCTTTATATGTGACGAGGCATATGCAGAAACCGTTTTTGGAATTCCGCCTAATAGATAACACATAATGTATATATCGTGTGTTGCCAAATCCCAGATAACGTTACTGTCAGGTTGAAAAATCCCAAGATTGATTCTAATTGAGTCAAAATAATAAGCTTTGCCTAAGTTCCCGTCTCTGATAAATTGCTTTAAGTAAGAAACTGCTCGAGTATATAAAAAAATATGGTCAACAAAAATTATTTTTTTATTTTGGGCAGCCAATTTTATAAGTTGTTTTGCTTGCTGGGAATTTTCTGTCATTGGTTTTTCAACCCAAACATGTTTTTTTGAATTTAGAACCTTTGCTGTTAAGGCGAAATGAGAAGAAAGAGGGGTTGCAATTATAACCGCATCGACATTAACATTTGTGATGAGATTATTAACATCAGTCGTCGTTTTAATTGACGGATATCTTTGATTGACGATCTGCAATTTGTTTTCTTTCAGGTCACAACACATTACTACTTCTGCCTGGCCGGTTTCGTTGAAAGCTCTTAGTACATTTGGCCCCCAGTATCCATATCCGATTACAGCAATTTTAACTGGCGATTTTTTCATTGCAAGACGATTTTAAAACGAATATATAACCAAAATTTAATCATTTCAACAAGCGTATTTATAATTACTTTAGGATTTGCTCCTTTTTGCTTGCCACCTTTTCTCCTGTAAAAATGTATAGGGACTTGCCCTATTGAATAATTATTTTGAATTGCTTTATAAAAAAATTCTGGCAGGAAAAGCGCTGATGCTGGATGCGCGTGTATTGTAATTGAATCTCTAACTTTTTTCGAGTACAACATACATGTGGAGAACTCTTTTAGTTTTAAATTAAAAAGAATTCGAGAAAGTAAATGGTACAAATAAGAGTTTATTTTTCTATACAAGCTCTCTTCATTAAATATGCGATAAGCCGCTACGATATCATAATGAGGTATTTCTTTTGTGAATAAATTTAATTCTGAATAATCAAATTGGCCGTCCGCCGGGCCAAGAAATATCAAGTCGCCTTTTGCGTTTTCATAACAGGATTTTAATGCACCCGTGAATCCTTTATTTTTCGAATGGTGAATTATTCTAATTTTGTCTTTAAACTTTCTCTTCAAGTCTGCCATTATCTTTAGAGTATTATCGATTGACCCATCATCCACAAGAAGAATTTCATACTTAGGCGATATTTTTGAGACAGAAGAGATGGCGTTTTTGACAACTAATTCGATTGTTTTTTCTTCATTGTAAGCAGGTATGGTAATTGAGATTATTTTGTTTTTAAGATTCATGATTATTTGGTCAGATACTCATAAGTTCCGATATTAAGTAGTTAACAGTTGATTTTGCCTCTAAAGCGTCCTTGAAATAAGCATATCCTATTGCAGATAATTCCTGCCGTTTCTTTGAATCCCTAGTAAGATTATTTATTGCGATGGCAAGAGTACTATAGTTGCCTGCTGGGATTAGAATAGCATTCTCCCCGTTTTTGAATAATTCTTTAGAAGCGTCTGTTTTTGAAGTTATGACTGGCTTGGCGGATGCCAGGTAATCATAGACTTTGTTGGGAATAACTACACTTGCCTTTTGAGTTGTACCAAAAATACCTAGGCAAATTTTTGCTTTGGAGATTTCCTCTGCCAGTTTTTCCATTGGAAACCAGTCGGCGAACTCGACATTTTTTAATTTAAGACTTTTTGCCTGGCTTTCTGCCGATCTCCTTGTTTGACCCTCACCGATCAGTTTAAATTTAACTTTTGGCAGTTTACTTGCGGCTTTTATGATCATATCCACTCCTTGCAATGGTTGGTAGCTGCCATAAAACAAAACGTCGGTTTCTTCTCTGGCTTTTCTTGGATAAAAATAGTCCGTGTCTGACCCAATATATACAACGATTTGTTTTTGGAGGTTGGAGCCGTAAAATTGACTGTAAAATTTGCCGTGGGCGATAGTATCAACGATCACATAATCGGCTATTTTTATACTTACCCAGTCAATGAAGTAGAAAAATTTGGCACGCAGGGAATTTTTTTTAATTAATTCTCTATCCATGACGTAAGTTTCGTAAGTAGAGGCAAAAATATCGTAAAAAACTTTTTTGCCAAAAAGCTTTCCTAAAATAAAAGCCAGCAGTACATCATAATGACCTGGAAAACCAACAATGATTGCACTAATTTTATTTTGGCATTTAAAAAAGCGTATCGCCAGTTTAAAGTATCTGATTGGCAGGCGACCGCTGGCTTGATTGTCGACAACATTGAATCCATTTGCAATAAGCCCTTTTTTGATAATGCGGTTGCGAGAGTAATTTCCATCGTAAGATCCGAAATATAAAACGCTCTTTAATTTCATTTTATTTTACAATCTCATGGAGAGCCTTTATCTCATCGGTAAGCAAGTGTTCCAGGCTAAAGTTCTTGGCTATTGAAAGCTTAGCGCTCTCGGAGATTTTTTTCGTGAGCCCATCATCACTCAATAATGACTCTAGGCGCTGGGAATAATCGTCTACATTATAAGTAGTGACGTAACCGTTTTTACCGCTTGCCACGATTTCTCTTGCAGTCGAGAAATTGGTAACTACGGGCACAAGTCCAAGCGCCATGGCTTCAAGCAAAACCTTAGGACTGCCTTCAGCAAGTGAGGGGAAAGTAAAAATGGAAAATCGGCGCAATAACTCAGGTAATTTTAAGTGAGTTACCGGGGCTATTATTTTTAACACAACACCTTTTTTCAAGGAATATTTTGTGAGCGCTTCTTCTTGTGGCCCACTGCCGATAAATGTAATTGACCTGAATTTTGCAGGAAGATTGGAAACTGCATCTATCAAGAAAAAGAGGTTTTTTTGTTTTTCAAAACGGCCAACAAAAACTAAACCCTTTTTGCGTGAACCTTGCTCTTTAAAAATACTCTGGTCTACCCCGTTAGGAATAAAAATGTATTTTTGACCACGAAGTTTTTTGAGTTTTATTTTTGTCGCGACAAAGACTTTATCAGCCTTTAAGAAGGCAAGTATTTCTAAGATTTTAAATATGGGAATTAATAGATATTTCTTTTCAATTCTTAAAAACTGGGCATAATCATATGGCCAGTTAAAAGTAAATGGTTTAAATATAAAAAAAGCGGGGATAGCACTTGTTAACCCAAAACCGCGAATGACATTGCATTCTAATACCTGTCTCAGGTTAACAATTGGAAGTAAAGGGGCATAGAGATAGCGGTGCATATGATATTTATTGGCAACCAAAATAACATTTCCCGGCAACTTGTAAGACTCGTCTGCATAACTAAAAAGATAAACTTTTCTAAAATCTTTAGCGTACCGTCTAAGATAAGAGTTGATAAACCTACCTGTTTGGCCAGATTTTTCCATCTGACTTAAACTTTCACCGATTCCTAAAAAAATGCCCAGGGTCATTTCAGCTGTTCCTTATATAATTTCAAATATTCTTTTAATGGAGCTCGCATAAATTTTTCCTTTAACTTTGCATAATCTTTATTTATATTTTGACGATATTTTTTTTCATTATTAATAATATCTAAAATAGCTTCTTTTAGATTATCCTTTGATGGCTCAACCACCCGGCCGGTAACTTTATCTTCAACAATTTCAGGTAAAGCTCCGATATTTGTAACAACAACCGGTGTACCACAAGATATGGCTTCCAAGACAGCTCTACCAAAGGATTCTGGGTAGATTGACGGCATAACGGCAACAGTGACCTGATGATACAAAGCCGGAAGTCTATGATAATCAATACCACCCAAAATTTTTATCTGGTTTTTAAAAACTTTTTCTTGTAATCTGCTTTTTATTTTTTGAGACTCTAAATTTCCGGCGAAAAGGAAGTTAATTTTCTGCTCTTTTAGCATATCTTCGGCTGCATCCAGTAAAAGTTCAACGCCTTTTCCCTTCGATAGTTTACCTACAAACAGAACGGTTTTCGTTTTTGACGGTAAAACTTTGGGACTAGTGAAACGGGCAGTATTGTAAATGACTTGAACGTCTTTAAAGCCATTTGCCTCGAGATACTTTTTTTGAGAATTACTTATTGCAGTAATTTTATTTGCACATCTTGCAAAAAACTTGATAAGGCTGCCTGCAATCCTTGACCAGACAGCACCGATAAAAGAATAAAATAATGCAAATAGGTTTTTGCTTACGTAATTGGCGTAAAACCATAAAAAATCTGAAGTTAAATATTCCCAAAAGCTGCAAGCTTTGAGTCTGTTTGGATCAAAGAAGCATTTACCGATTGAACAAAGTATCTGCTTGTCTCGACTTGTAATGATCGTAGGTTTTCTGCTTAAGAAGCCTACGATGATTGATGCGGGTATGAGAAATTTACCATGAATATGAATTATGTTGGGGTTCTCGCTTTTAACAATTCTAAAAAGATGGTACGCGGAACTTATGAAAAAAAATGGATTATTTTGCCAAATCGGGTTTACAACACTTCTTGAACTTTGTAATTTTTTGAGAAATGGAATTCTAATTACCTTAACTTTGCGATAAACATCTTTCGTTTTTGCTCCATAATTAAGAGTTGCGATAACTACTTCAACGTTGTTTTTTTTAAGAGCTCTCGCCAATTCATAAACACTCCATTCACTGCCACCCGGTGTAAAGGGGTAAAAATAATCAGAAACTAAAAGAATTTTCATCTTTAATTTTTTTGTGCAACTATTTTATAACCGGTTGTGTCTTCGGGATGTTTTTTTACCATGTACTGACGCCATTTTCTTAATTTTTTATAAAGAGAAAGTGATAGACCTCCAGTTAAATCTATCAACCCCTTTAAGGGTGTATCGTAGGTTACGGTAGAAATGTGTAGGATTTTAAAATCTTCTTTCTTTAAAAGTTCCATGATTGCTTCTTTTGGATATTCATATTTGTGATCAGGATCGGCATAATAAAATAAGCCTGCAGATTTTTGTAATCTTTTCCAGGAAGTACTTGGATTATCTACTACAAGAAAAAGAACCCCTTGCGGTTTTAAAACTCTTCGAATCTCACCCAGAGCAAAATTTCTTTTTTCCAAATGCTCTAAAACATCACTGCAAATTACTTTATCGACGTAATTGTTTTTGAATGGCAATTTTTTATTCGCATCAAAGATTATAAATTCAACGTTTTTTAAATTCCTATTTTGGGCACTGGCTTTGGCAAGCTTTAGGGATTTGGGGTCGTTGTCTAGGCCAATTACTTTTCTAACTTTCCTAGAAATTATAATAGCAGCTTGGCCTATCCCGCATCCGAAGTCTAATACGGTATCGCTCTTTGTAAGATACTTTTCAAACCAAATCTTAGTTTTTATTAAGTGTTTAGGATGCATCGGCACATTTGATTTACCAGTAAGTTTAACTAGTCTCATAGATAAAGCAGATAAAACTTCCATCTTTTTTAGTAAAATTACAAAAACTCTCATTTAACCATTTCTAATAAGACTCTGTAATTAAGAGAGTGGGTTCCACTCCAATTGAACTTTTTTTGAACCGATCTTTGTGCTACAGTACCAATTTTCTTTGAGGCATTTGGTGATTTTAACAAGGCAGTGATAGTTTTAACCCATAAGACTATTTTAAGAGGTAGCGAGTAACCATTTTGCCCGTTTGTAATAATTTCTTCAAAGGCAGCTCTATCCGAAGTAATAACGGGTTTACCAAAAGACATCGCTTCTGTTACAGCAAGACCAAACCCTTCATCAAATGAAGGCATAAGAAAAACATTCATTCTTTTAAGCCAATACGCTTTTTCTTTCCCATAGGCATAATCAATTAGAATCGAATCATCAAGTAGATTTTCAGTTTTTAGCTTTTTTACTAGATTTTTCTTAAGCGGGCCATTCCCGATGATAACTAATTTTGAATTTGGTACTTCTTTTTTTACTTCTTTAAAAATATCCGCCAGGAATAAGGGGTTCTTGCGTTTTACTAACACTCCCATAAAAAGAAGGACTTGCGTATCTTTATTTAAGATCTCTGCTTGTTTGGGGGCTTTTGTGATCTTTAAAGTATCAAACTGACCACCGTAAGTAACTGCAATTTTATTTGGAGATACTTTGTATTTTGTAATGAGAATATTTTTCATATAATCGCTTTGTACGATGATTTTTTTGGAAACTTTAAAAGTTAACCACTCTATTGGATAAAAAATCGGTGAAGGATCAACCGTTACCAGACTTGCTATAATTGGCACTTTTGGGTAAAGCAAATGAAAAAAGATTGCAGCAAGTCCTAAAAAGCGGGGTGAGTGAATTCTAAGAAAATCAAATTTTTCTTTTTTATATGTTCTCACAAGATAAGGCATGGAGATAAAGCTATAGATCCACGGTGGGAATATATGTTTCATAAAACAATAATCAACATAGAAGTTCTTAAGGGATTTGTCGTAAGGTCTATTTTTTGGAAGATAAACAAAAACTTTAACTCCTTTTTGCGTGAAACCTTTTAAGGTTTGATAATCATAGATTTCACCTCCGAGACTTGAAATAGGCGAGATTCCTAACTGTGGAGAACAAATCTTCATATTTTAGTTATTTTTTCGACCTGGAAGTGGCCGCAGTCAAATAGCTGCTCCAATTTTAAACCTTGTTCATTTAAAACCATACTTAGTAAGTCTTTATTTACTGATTTTTGAGTCCAAACATTGGTGGGGTAGGTTACGATAAAGTTAGAACTGCGTCTAGTAATATTTTCTACCAGGAATTTTTCAATCTTTGTGAGCTTTTCGGGATTTTGACTGACAGGTAGAGTTTCAACTATGAAACTTCCAACTTTGGTAATCTTTGGCAAGTTATCTTCTGATAAAAACACCGAGTTTTGGAAATTTAGTCCGTAAAGAATAAAAGCATGCGAGGACTCAAGAGAATAGAACCCTACTTTTTGATTCTTGATTTTTCCAGGACAAGTTTTGTCCCACCAATAATTATTCTTTAAATTGATGGATCTTATTGAGATAAAATTAAATACGCTTGTTACAAAAATTAAAAGCACTACTGGAAGTAATATTAATGCCTTAATTTTCGAAACGTATTTACCTAAAAGCAAGTAAAATTCGGCGAGTGCATATCCTATGATAATAAAAGTTAATGGCCACAAAAATGCAAGTGTTCTTGATCCATATGGAATGAATGATGAGATAAGAACAAGAACTAATGTAGAAAATAAAAGAGCCAGTAATTTGAATTGCTTGGCCATACAAACTAAGACAAACGTAACTGCAAAGGTGACTGTTGATAGTGGATGGAAAAAGAAAATTGCAAAATACTCCTTCCAAATTACTGAAAAGCTCAGAGGGTCTAGCTTACCTTTTAAAAAGTCTGTTAATAAATTGAAGTTCGATTGAAAAGACTGAGGACTTTGCCAAGACGGATACGATTTACCTATTAAATAATAAATGGTAAATGAAAAAAGTATCGAAATTAGTATCAGAACTGCATTTTTGGTGGCCACTGTAAAAGCATCCCTTCTGAAAAAATAAATAAAAGCCGGGAAGATAAAGAAGATTGTTGAAATAAAGATACTAGTAGGATGGACAAAGATGAAGAGTAAAGATACGAGAAAAACTTTCCAAAAAGCGGCTTGTTTGGAATCTATCAGTAGACCGGCAACTATGAAAAACAAACTCAGCTGATAAAAGCTTGGGACAACCCAATAGAACCCATGGTAGGCGCCGCTACCAGAGTAGAGAGCTAAGATGACAATTAAAAAAAGACGGATTTTCTTGTCAACTTCTAATTTTGTCAAAAAGTAGAAGAGCGCTAAAAACATTAAAAGAGGACCGGTAAAGAAATTAAGTTTATAAGATGATTCCAAGTTTCCTTGCGTAAAAATTGCAAGAAACTTCATCCAAATAGAAAAAGGCAATAGGCGAAATCCCTCAAAGTTTTGCGGATTGAAAACGTTGGCGGCGGAGGCTAGATAAAAGTATGAATCGTCCGGCTCGGGCGGTACTTGCCGATCTTGCCAGAGTAACCATGTAAACCAGAATTTGTAGGAAATAAAAAATAAAAAACCGAGTATTAAATCGTAATGTTTTTTAAATATGTTTTTTAACCTCATGCTTTTTTGAGAAACTTTGCCATTTTGATCTTTAAAGATGGAGACAGTAGGATTAGGAAAAATAATTTTTTGGCGACTGCATAGAGACTAAGAGGTGAAAGGCCATTTTCTTTGATGAAATCTAATTTAATTTTAAGATCAAGTTTATCCATTTTGTTCATAAAATGTACTGACCTTCTTGTTGAGGATAACCTTAACCTGAATAGTTCTTTCTGGAGATTTGCGTATTGAAAAACTTTTGATCCCCTCAGTAAGAGTTCGTAGTCCTCTGCCCCGTCAAATTCTTCACGATAACCATTAAGATCTCTAAAGAACTTTTTCCTGGCAAAAAAAGTTGGATGAATTATGGGGTTAAAAAGTATGAGTTTATTTTTTATTTCTGAAGGAATTGAGGGGTATTTAAGCTCCCCGACTTTTCTATTTTTCTCATCGATAAGCTGAGCAAAAGTTCCACAAAGATCTATCGATTTATTTTTTGCTAAAAAATTTATTTGTTCATCAAACCTTGTTGGCAAGCTGATGTCGTCGGCATCCATTCGGGCTATATATTCACCTTTTGCTTTTAGGAGCGCGGTGTTAAGTGAAGCTGCAAGCCCTAGATTTCTTTTATTTTTGATGAGCTTGATTCTTTTATCCTTTAAAGACCAAAGATAATTCCAGCTACTATCACCTGATGCGTCATCCACAATGATAAATTCAAAATTTTTGTATGTTTGATTCAGGATGCTTTCAACGGCTTGTTTTAAGTATGGCATACCGTTATCGACAGACATGATAACGCTAATTTTGGGCTTTTTCATTTTTTTCTTAAAATTAGAATATGACTGGCAGGTAATATTTTAAAGAGATTATCGACAACGGTTATTTTATCAACAATGAAGTTATGGATATTTATTCCAATTTTATAGTTATGGTATTTATAGAACGTATTCCTTACAAAATTGGTGGAAAAATCTTTCCAGTTTTTATTCGAAGAAAAACTCCGTTTATTATTAAGGCTCAGCTTATTGGCTAAAGCGTAAATAATTAAAAGTGGTATCAGACTTAAAAGCCTGGGCCAGCTTGCGGCGATCATAAAAAGAAATCCTGCCGCGCCACCCGAGCTATGTTGTTCTAATATTTCAAAACCCGATTCCGCAAGCATCTTTTGAATCCGAGACTTTGAGTAATAGTGAAAACCATGGCGACCGAACTCGAAAGGCCACGACCAAATAGAAGGTACAGCAATTACTAATATCCCTTTAGGTTTGAGAATTGCATTGATTTTATCGATTGCGAGTGAATCACTTTTTATATGTTCAAGAACCCAAAGGCAAATTGCCATGTCAAACTTTTTTTCACCTTTGAAATCCAAGATGCTTTTTTTCTGAATTTTAAATTCAATGCCCTTCGGATAATAAACTTCCACGGGCTGACGCCCGTGGTTTTTCTTTCGCTTTGTACTCGCTTCGCGAGGATTGTATCGCCTCATCCACGGACTCACGTCCGTGTTTTTCGCTATCTTGAAATAAGTAAGTTTTTTGGGATCAATATCTATACCCAAATATGTGCCTTTAAAATTAAGCTCCTCAAGCATATCGAAAAAATACAATTTACCGCAGCCTACGTCTAAAAGGTTTTTACTTCCGACAACGTATTTTGGCAGATTTTTTAGAAAATATTTAGTAGAATCCAGTCTTGAGGGCGAATAAGGTATATTATTCATAAAGTATTTTTTTGTAGATATTTTTGGTTTGCTGGGCTATTTTATGCCAAGTGTATAATTTTTTGATATTCTTGTAACCTTTTCGACTAAAATCTTTTCTCTCTCTTAATACTTTAATAATCGCTTCCGACAATTTTTCGGGATTTTCGGGTGTAACCAGTAGTCCGTTTTCAGCGTTTTTAACAATTTCCGGAATGCCACCTACTTTCGTTGCTACAACAGGTAAAGAGGCAGCTTGGGCCTCCAAAATAGTCAAGGGCTGGCCTTCAGAGGATGAGGGAAGTACAAAAACATGAGATTTTTTATAAAGAGTAATGAGTTCCTCTTCGGTTTTGAAACCCACGAATTGAACATTGGTTAAATTGAGATCTTTTACTATTTTTTTTAATTTCTCCTGCTGATAACCGTAGCCAGCCAGAATAAGTTGGAGGTCCTTCACTTTTTCCGTGATGATTTTGGTCGCCAATATTAAGTCTTCTACCCTTTTTACCGGATCGAATCTTCCTATCCAGAGGATTGTCGGTTTTGAGAACTTAGCAACTTTCACTTTTGTGAATTTTTGGACATCAATTCCGTTCGGGATAACTAAAATATTTTTATTAACATTTGGAATTTTTAGAAAAGCTCGAGTTACGGAAATCTGTGTATCGTATCTTATCCCGGTCAAAATATATTTTTCTAAAAGCCTTGAAGGTGTTTTCTTTTTCGGCTCAAATAATCTTGTACCGTGAACAGTTAAAATAATAGGGACGTTCTTGAGAACGCTCAACAATTTTGCGACTGGCGCCGGTAAAAATGGATGGACATGAATTAAATCGTAGTCTCTTTTTAAAACGAAGAAAAAAAGATTGAATAGGAAATAGAATTTTGAAATAATACTGTCTGGTCTGGTTTCTGAGCCGAGTTTGTATATTTCAAGATAGGGAACTTTCTCTAAGTTGTCTTCTCCACAGTTTCTGGTAATGATGTTGATTTTGATTTTTTCATTTGCTATTCTCTTTGAAATCTCCCACGCATTGATTTGGCCACCGCCAATGAAGGGAAACCAGGTATCGATGAGTAGAGCAACTTTCATAATTTATTCCACTTCCGAAGAATCAAAGCCCACTTCGGAAGTGTCCCTTATTTCTGTTTGGGACTTTTGAAGCTATACCATTTTTACGCAATTGCGTGTTTTTGGTATAGAGATCGATGTAAATTTTTTCTGTCTTTTGAGTAATGGTACGCCAGTCGTAATTTTGAGCAAGTTTTTTGGCCTCCAGACTCTTCTTTTTATAAAGTGCTCCATCGTTAAACAGTTCATAAAATCTTTTTGAAAAGAGTCGTGGTTCTTGAGGATCCACCAAAAAACCGCCTTTTGCATTGTTGGTTACTTCTCGATGAGTCGGAATATCGGAATTAACGTAAGGAAGACCAGCGCAGCAAGCCTCAATAGTAGCAATGCCAAAACCTTCCACCAAACTTGGCAATGAAAAAATGTGTGAGGATTTTACCAGTCGAACTAATTCTTTTCGAGATATATTAGACAAGAATTTTACTTTGGAATCTATTTTGAGCCCTTTTGTCAGATTTTTTAGATTATTATAGTTAGGTCCGGAACCGACAATAATCAGTCTAACGCTTGCCAGTTTTGTCGTCAGATGCGCAAAAGCCAAAATTAATGTTCTTAGATTCTTATATTTGGCAAGTCTGGAGATGCAAATAATTGTCGGGGTTTCAAATTTCTTAGCGGGAGTTGTAAATTCTTTTTGATCAACACCGCAGGGAATAACATTAATTTTGCCTTTGATATGTTTTTTAAGCTTTTTGGCTGTTTCTTTGGAAATTGCAATGTAACTGTTAAAACCCAAAAATAGATTAAGCCTTTCCAATATCTCTCCAAAGATCCCATAAATACCAACATTTTTAATCCAAGAATTAACCCATACGTCAGGATACCAAGAAATTATAGGTATTTTTTTATTCCTTGCAATCATCTTGGCAATAAAGTGGGTTATAAAATTCGCGCCGTCAACAATTTCTATATCTAGGGTAGTACCAAAACTGATTGCATCTTTAATAAAATAGATTCTTTTTAATAAGTCTCCGGCCGTTGCTATGTATGAACGCCTAGGTCCAGTCCGATAAACAGTGAAGCCAAACATCTTCTCTACTTTCGGACTAGTTAAGTCTCTACTTGTGATTACGCAAACCTGGTGTTTCTTAGCTAGGTGTTTCGCAACAAAGTAGGTTCTGGCTTCTACTCCACCGGAAAATCTTAAATCTTTTCCCGTGGGGAAAAATTCCGTGACCATCAGGATCTTCATGATTATTTTTTCTTGGGTTTCTCTTTGTTTTTATTCGCAGAAAAGCTCTGCTTATCCGGAGTATTTTGGAGAGCGATTTGCCTTATTAAGTTAGTGATTTCGTGGCGTAGGTCTTCTATCATTACAAACATTCTGAAAACTATGTAAAAAAGAAGCGCGAGAGAAATGTAAACTATTACATCCACACCTCTACCTACACCAAACACCGAGGCAAGAGAAGTAGTTGTCTGGGGCATTAAAATCCCAATCAATGCCGCAAGCCAAATTACTGACCAGAAAATTGCTGCTTGCGTTGAAATTACTTTTTCTCTCGCTCTTAGTACTACTCTTGAAATAGCAAATAAAATAAAGGCCAAGAGTAATATTTGGATGGTAGTTAACATCTTCGATATTATATCAACAGGTCGCCCTTTTTGATATCAGACGAAGTTTTGAGATTAGATCAGTTATCTTAAAAATCTTATAAGGATTCTGGCAAAAACCGGTATAGCATTCAGATTTTTTTGCCCTTTCTTTCTTGAGTAATCGGTATAAATAGCTTTGATTGGTATTTCTTCGATTTTGAGATTGTGTCTTTTTGCCTCAATCAAAATCTCCGAGGAAAAATCCATTCTGTCTGCCTTAAGGTCAATTTGCGCCATTGCCTTTTTAGAAAAGGCTCTCAGGCCAGATTGGGAATCTGTTGAATGGACGCCAAACATTACTAATGTTGTCAGATTAGCAAACCAATTCAATATTAATCGATCTGCCGGAATACTCTGCTTTTTTTTGAAGCGGGAACCGATGACTAAATCAGCATCTTTATTTAAAATTGGCTGGATTAATCTTGGGATATCGGTAGGGTCATGTTGCCCATCGGAGTCAAAGGTAACCGCGATATCTGCACCTTGCGACTTTGCCCAGTCTAAGCCGGTTTTGATTGCCGCCCCCAACCCTCTATTGATGACATGCCTTACGACAAATACACCGGCTTTTTTTGCCTTTTGTGAAGTATTATCACCAGAACCGTCATCAACAACTAAAGTTGAAAGTTGCGATATCCCTTTTAGTTTTTTAGGAATCCCTGTAAGAACTTTTGAAATTGCTGCTGATTCATTAAATGCGGGGACGACAATAACAGTTTTCACTGGCTGTTAAAAACGGGCGACGATATAAATTCCAACAAGCATAATAATTATACCGACGACTCTTACGGCAGAAACATTTTCTTTCAAAAAAATAATTGAAAGAGCAGTTGTTAATAAAAAAACGATTGTGGCAAAGATAGGATAGGCTCGAGAAAGATCATTAAATGTTAAAACCCTCAACCAGATAATGAATGAAAATCCATAAAGAGCAAGGCCTATGATTATAAATGGACTAAACCCAACTCTAGATAGATCTGAGATTAACTTTGCTTTGTCACCTGAGATTCCTCCCATTCTGGTGACACCAGTTTTCAATAAGATGTTGGCGGTTACGTTAAAAATGACACTAGTTATCAAAAGTTGCCAAAAGCTCATGGAGTGATGATACCATTGACAATTGACAACTAACAAGTGACTTTTAAAAATACAATTTGAAATTTAACTTATGCTACCCAGTAACCCTGGGTAAAAAGAGCAGTTGCGGCAAAAAGCAAAACCAATGACAGGGTAAGTATTATAATTTTAATCTTCAAGTTTTTAATCTGTGCCAAGCTAACAAAGATTGGGAAAGCAACAAGAACATACCTAGGCATGGATGCAAAAGTTCCAGTTAGGGTCGGCGTTGAAACAGCTAGTAGGCTAAAAATAAGCCATTCCAATTTCACTTTTTTACGTAACCAGACAAGAATAACGATAGCAAAAACTGTCATAGCAAGTTCAAATGAAGCATTAAAAAGGGGTAGTCCATTTGTCGTGGCTAAGATTTTAAAATATCTCCAGAAAACTTGCGGCAAAAGAATAACGCCAGTTGTCGATCTCTCCTGACCAAAAATAGTTTGGGATGAGAGAAAATAAAGAGGATTATTAAATTTGAGCTTAAGGTAAACAACGTAGGCTAAAAAACCTAAGGGGACAATCACTAAGGACTTGAGATCTCTTTTGGAAATCAAAGCTGGCGCCAAAAATAAACCGATAAGTCTCGTGGCGGAGGCGGAAGCTCCGATTATTAAAGAAGAGATAATTTTTTTTTGCTGATATAAGTAAAAAGAAGAGATGACCATTAAAAAGAAGAGCCCTTCGGTGTAAACAGCTCCGAAATAATAGGACGAAGGAAAAGTCAGAAGAAAAATAATCGACCAGATGGCAATCTTTTTATTATGAGTCAGTGAAATTAATTTGTAAAAAAGTATAAGACCTGTCAGAAAGGCGATATTGGAAATTAAAAGGGCAGAAATTAATAAATTGCCGAATGTAAGATATGAAACTAGCCTAATCAGAATCGGGTAGAAGGGAAAAAATGCCTGAGTAAACTGATAGGCGTAGCCGTCTTTGGCGATACCAAGATAATGAACTCCGTCAAAGTTTCCAAATGACCAGATGAAGTGGGGCAGACCGGAGTTGATTAATCTCTCTTGAAAGTAAGGGAAGGTAGCCCCGAATTTAGGAATGACAGTCGGAGAAATAAAGGCGATAAAAAAAAGGAGGAGCCTCCAGGCTATAAATAGATAAATGACCTGTTTCATTCGGCAACCTCTTGATAGACCTTAATCGTTTCCGTGGCCACTTTTTGCCAGGTAAATTTAGAGGCATGTTTTTGTGATTTTTGTGAAAGTCGATTTCTTTCTTGATTTGAAAGATTTAAGACGAGTAATATTTTGTCTGCAATATCTTTAGGATCCACAGGATCGCATAAGACGGCAGCAGAATCAGTAATTTCTGTTAGGGGGGCTATATTTGAACAAACTACAGGCGTGGCACAATTCATACTCTCCAAAACAGGCAAACCAAATCCTTCATAGAAGGATGGTAAAACTGTAAGATCTGCGAGATTATAAACGGCTATTAAATCATCTTGGCTGGTGTAACCGGTCTTGGTGATTTTATTTTGCAGATGTAACTTTTTAATCAATTGATTAATTTCTTTTGTTTGCAATAAATTCGGGTCGATCAGCGCTTTACCAACCATTACCAAATTGACTTTTGCGATCGAAACCGCTTCAAGTAAGTTTTGAATGTTTTTATTCCAATTTACATCACCGACGTAAAGAACAAAGTTTTTGGGTAGATGATGTTTTTGGGCAATTTTGACAAGATTTCGCCCATTTTTGATCTTTCTGAACTTGGATTGCGGAGCTAAATAGACTACATGAATTTTTTCTTCGGGGAATGATAGCAAAGATGCAACATCTCTCGCGGATGTCATTGAGTCGCAGATGACGGCATCAACGGATTTTAGGGCTGCCTTTTGAAAAAACAAGTTAATGTATCCCCGCAAACCTGCCGGAAAATGATTAGGGAAAATTAGCGGGATGACATCATGGATTGTAACTACCCTACCGCTTGTCTTTCGATTAGGTAAGCTATGGGTAAAAAGGTCAAAATAAGGATAGTGAATAATGTCCGCCGGTGGGGGAGAGTTTGGATCTTCAAAAAATATAAATTCCAGGCTTCTATTTTTTCTTCTAAACTCTTCTATTAAATTCTTGGTATAGTTGCCGATTCCCCTAACTCTGTGCCCTGATTTGACGGGGCTTATATCAATGGCAACTTTCATCCTTATGCAATTATATCAGTAGCCACGAGATCTCGCTCGCCCTAAAGACTTCTAAATTGATATCAGAACGTCTCAAAAAATACCCACCTTGCGGTGTTTCACAATTAAAAATCGAGAAGTAATTTTTAACTAAAATCCTTAAGATGGGTAAATTTCTCGAAGACTTATCTCTTCTTGCCTTTTTTTCTTTTTTTTGCCACAGTATCCCCTCCTTTCTTAAATTTTTCTTATAAGAAAATTGTTAGCAAGTTTTTACATTTAATGCAAGTAGGCAAAATGAGGCTGAATTGAAAAACTTTAAATCGGTAGTGAAAAAAGTTAATCAAGGTTTACTATTTTACCTTTCCCGGTCTTACTTTTTATTATTATTTTTAGTGCTTTCCCAATACTTTGCATAAGCATAAAAATAATGCGCCCCCGAGAAAAACGCCCAAATAAAACCGCGGAAACCGTCAACATAGCCCCTATGTCTAATGTAGATGTTAATAAAAGTAATAATCGGTTTTATCAGCATATAGTAAATAACAACCAATATTCCCCTACCCGGATCTTTTTTTTTGATTTCGATAGCTGTTTGTGTCGTGTAACGATCAGCGCGCAGAAGATATCTTGCAAAATTCGGGTCGGCAAAATGCAAGATGTCACCTTTAAGTCTGTCGACTTCGCCGTCAACTTTTACCTGTTCATGGACACTTACTTCTTCAAGACTACCCTTACCTTTTCGAAAAAGTCTAATAACGCTGTCGGGATAAGCACCGCCTTTTTTTAAATAACCGCCCAAGAACCAATTACGGCGATTTACCCAAAAACCATTTTCTTTGGGATTTTCCTTAACCTTTTGTCTGATTTCTTCTACCAACTGGTGGCTTATTCTTTCATCAGCATCGATTAAAAAAATCCAATCCCCCTGGCAGTTGGCAATTGCTAAATTTTTGTTTATATGAAACATACTTTTATTGCTGGTAATCATAACTTGTGCGCCAAGTTTTGCGGCAAGTTGAGCAGTTTGATCGGAAGACGAACCATCAACGACTACTATCTCGTCAGCAAAATGTTTCAAAGACTTTAAACAGTCAACGATGTTTTCTTGCTCATTGAATGTGGCCATGGCAGCGGATATTTTAATCTTCTTCATAACACTGGCACTTTTTGTATTTGATGAATTGAGACCTTAGTAATATATTACTTTTTACTCCACAATATTATATCCTAGTGGTTGTATGAGTTTTGATAAATCAAAAAAATCAATAGCTATTTTTAGTAAATCTTTTTTAAAAGAAATTACGAAAGATCCAATTTATTCTTTGTTAATACTACTGGTAATAATTATTGCAATTTTTTTCCGAATATATAATTACACTGATAGAGTATTTATTCAAGCTGATAATTCTCGGGATGTTCAGGTGGCAAGGTTTGCCGCCGACAATCTCAAAATCCCGCCAATAGGCCAATTTTCTTCAGCGGGTCCTTTTTTTACGGTCCATGGTACTACTGGATGCTTGAAATTGTAAGTTTTTTCCTTTTGGGTTTTTAACCCATTGGTACTTTGTAACATTCCTCTATCTGATATTTATATTGCTGATTTTTCGGCTCGGTAACGAGGTGGGCGGCAAATGGTTAGGGGCTCTGGCTTCTCTATATGGTGCGATTTCCCCAGCACAGATTAATTATTCATTTAGTGTTTGGAATCCGGTAATTGTACCCCTCGTCGTTCTTATTACATTATTTTTTCTGGTCAGATTCTTTAAATCTAAAAAGCTCCTTGATATTTTTCTATTAGGTTTTACTGTCAGCTTAGCAATAACTATCCATTTTCAAAATATTTTAATTCTACCAACAATATTGGTTGTAATATTTTCATTTCAACCGTCAATCAAAAATTATTTTAGATACCTACCTTCTCTGATATTAGGTTTTTTGATTACTCTTTTGCCTTTAATATATTTTGATCTCGGGCATAACTAGTATAACTCAATTTAAAATATTATCCTCATTGCTAACTCAACGAGGATGGCCAATTTTTAAGGCCTGGCTACCATCTGGGTAATAAATCGTCTTGATAACTTTAAATCCGCCGGGAAAATTACCCGTATCTGCAATAAATAACTCCGCGGGATTTGTCGGAGGCTTAGCATCGAAGTAATATTTATCAAAGTGGTTCCTGGTACCCAGTCGCTGGTAGCTGGCAGGATCATATCCAGTGTTAAAAAGCCAGAATATGTAAGCTTGTTCAATTGAATGGTCAACGTTTATTTTCTCGAACTGATCTTTTAACTTTACTGATTCCAGAGCCGCCTGACTGTAGCCATATTGCCAGAAAGATGCTTTATCAATTGGATAGTGGACGTAATAATTATGAAGATAAATTGCCAGAGAAAAGATGATCCATAAGGAAAAGAGGGACAAAACCTGTTTTTTGAATTTAAAGTCTGTTAAAAAAATTGATACAAAGGCAAAAGCTGCGATTATTTCAAAAGCGACAACCATGGGTAAGGCTCTGTTCGCATGGGGATTTGGAGTAGCTGGTGAGGCTGCAACTGGGGAAAGCAGTAACCAAGATAAAAGGAAAAGCGACTGGCCAGTCCTTTTTTTAACAAGCAGATAGATGCCGTATAAGAAGAGGGGCAACTCAAATAGATAAAACATGCCGATGCCACCAATATGGTGCCTGAAATTATCATCACCTTTTGTAAAAAGAAAATTAAAATCAAAGTGTGAAAGATAATTGCCAAGGTAAGTTTGTCCAATTATAAGTCTTCTGTTGTGGATAATTTCCCCAAATTGGATGTTTTGCTCATGGTCTTCTAGGATAAATCTAATGGACTTTTCGATATCCTCAAGTCTGGGCCTGCCGGTTGTAACCTCAAACCTTTGTAAAATGACTTTAGGCGGTATCAACAGAACAAGTGGTAATCCGATTAGAATCGTGATGATGGCAAATGCCGCTAAATATTTTTTAGAAATAGCTAAAATTTCTTTTTTGTAAATTATAAATGCGGCCATGAACAGAAGCGGTACAAAAATTCGCTCTGTATGATAGCTGTATGCTGAAATTCCTAAAAGAATGCCGGCGGCGATTAACCATTTTTTATTGTTTAAGCCGTACAAAAAGGCGGTGATTGCAGAAACAGCAAAAAATAACCCGACAGTTGCCTCAAATCCAACGCGAGAAAATTGGATGTGCCAAGGAGAGATGGCCAATAGTAGCGCACTTATATCAGCAATTGAAAATTGAAAATTGCCGCCAGAGGCGAGCCTCGTCTTTGATGGGAAAATTGAAAATTGATATTTAGAACCGACAAAGAGCTTTTTAGCTAGAAAATAGATAATTGGCACCGTTAAAAAACCAAAAATGGCTGATGGTAACCTGGCGGCGAAAGCTGTCAGGCCAAAAACAGCAACGGTTGGAATATTAAGATACATATAAAGCGGGGGTTTGTAATCTTCAAAAGACCTATTGGTTATTGGTAGGAAGAGGCCATACTCATCTCGACCTGTTTTTAAAATAGAATAAGCATTGTAGGCATTGCTTGCCTCGTCCCAATCAAGTGAAAGAGGAATTTCCCCTAATCTATAGAATCTCAGAATAAAAGCCAGGATTAAAATTACCCAAAATAATTTTTTATCCAGAAACACGCTATTTTTGTTCATATTTCTCTTTCATTTTTTCTTTAACCATATCAACATCATAAACTTCAAAAACTCTATCACCATTTTTGTAGTTAACTACAAAAATTGGGCCGATTGGGAATACGACTTCTTTTTCCCCCACCGCAAGAAGAGTTTTGGGCGGTAAATTTTCTAGTCCCGGGGTCGATGGATAAAATCTGAAATTGCCTACTTGTTCAACAACCTGCCATCCTCTTTGATCCACATATCTTAAAACCGACTCTTGATACGCTTTTGGGTCATATTGTTCAAAAAACAGATAGTGAATGTACTGCTTGGCATCGTCATTCTTGCGGGATACGGCAATTTGATTATACTTGGGTTTTTGACTCTCGAGATAATCGAAGAGAGGTTTGTAACCATATCTTTGGTATCTTCCGGAAACCAAAGGATAATAAGAGAACATGTCAACAACTAGTCTTGCGACAACTGAAACTATGAATATGGCGGAGATAATTAAAATGAGGTTGGCGACTTTTTGGGATTTAATAAGGTTGTAAATTGAAAAATATCCAAAAGCGGCAATAATCTGAGTGGTGGGTATTAAAATATTAAGTCTGCCTGGATTGCCGACTCCCGTAATCGAAGCCCCCAAGGGCACTAAAAGAATCCATGGGATAAGAATTTTGGCCTGATAAGGCTTTTTACTGATTAAGAAAAATAAACCGATTATTAAAAGCGGCAGTTCAAAGCTGTAGAAAAGGCTTCTGATGGAGAATGCCTGATAACCACCCGATACGCCTCTTAAATAAAAAAGTTCAGGCGACAAGTTTGAGAAATAATTGTTTATATATCTGGTAAAGTACGAGTCGTAGCGATTGTAAATCAACTTGCAAAAAAAATTCGGCCACTTATCTTGGCAGGCGCCGAGTTTTTCATTTACCTCATCGATTATGCCTGATTTCTGGACTCCTGCTATAAAACTTTCCTGGAAAAATCTGGCCTGGCCTTTAAAAGTTGTAACCACCGGAATTAGAGGTAAAAGGAGAACAAAGGAGAGAAGTATGGTTTTTTTTAAATCGGTTTTAAAATTTTTAAGACGCTCCCTGTGTAAATAAAGAAGGTTTAAAACGAACAGCGGAACGAATAACCAACTAGAGCGATAAATGTAAAATGCGCTAACAAGACCCAAAAAAGCGAAGATTATGAATTTTTTAATCTTTAAAGATAACAAGAAAAAATAAGTTGATAATGAGATTATGAAAATCAGTATGTCTGACTCGAAAGCATTTCTGGAGGCAATAATGTGCCAGGGGGAAATGGCCAGAAAGAAAGCGGCGACGTGCGCAATTTCCAATTTCCAATTTCCAATTTTCAATTTCAAATTGAAATTTCTGAAGAGTTCTTTGGTAAGAAGGTATGTAGCCCAAACTGCCAGAACTCCAAAAATAGCCGATGGCAATCTGGTGGCAAATTCATTGACTCCAAGGATTGCCTGAGAGATAACCGCCAGATATAAGTAGCCCACCAACTTCCAATCTCCAAAACTCTCAAAAACCGGAAAGGGTAAAAGTCTTCCCCATTCATCCCTACCAGTTTTGAGAATTGAGTAAGCATTGTAACCAAAAGCGGCTTCGTCGTCATTAAAACCTATTGGGATAGAACTTAAGTTGATAAAACGTAAAATTACGGCAAGAAAAATAATAAGAATTAAAAAAATGTTTTTTTTGATCAATTTCATTGGGGAACCACTTCGTATAAGCGCATAAAACTTGTACCTTTGCCTTTTTGGTATTTGGCCAGAAATTTCAAATGTGGATTTTTAATTTCTCTTTGATTTTCATTAAAAACAAAATAGGTCTTGCCTTTTTGGGCTAAGTCTAATATTTGTCGCGGTAAATTATTTTCATCAACCGGCCAAAAACCAAGAAGGCGGATATTTTCTTGTCCATAAAAGTGGATTTGGAGCGCGTAAGGCAAAAGCCCGAAAGTTCCTTCCGTACCTACGTAAATATTATTGTCTTGAGGTCGAGTTTTTATAAACTCAACTATTTGTGAGACGCCATTACCCGCAGGCCAATCATTAAGGTATTGACCTGCATCGCTATCTGCTATTTTTGCATAAGTTGGGGCGGTTAGAAGCCTGAATGATGAAAGAGCAGGAGTTATCAAAAATAAAACGAAAAGAGTGATGAAAAATTTTTTATATTTGGGGAGATTTGCAAAAAATGAAACAGTTGCAAAAGAAATCAAAATAATTATATAAGGAAAATAAAAAAGAGCAAATCTGGGATATAAAACTTTATTAAAAAAAGCCTCTGCTAAAACCGGTACAAAAATCAAGATTGACAGGTAGACCACTGCCAAATTTCGCTTAAACAGGCCATAGATTAAACCGACCGCGGCAAGAAGAACAAGAGGCCAACCGATATAGGCAGCGATCCAGAAAACAATTGAGCTGATGTTGGAATAAAAATTCGCAAAAGGATCTGCGACAACTTCAGAAAAGGACCTTATAAACTCTAAGTTCTTACGAGAGATAATATAAAAAAGGGGCGAAAGGCGCAGGGCATTGTAGATAGTCTCAGCAATAAAAGTGGCAACAGTTGCAAAGCTAAGCCATTTGAAAAATTTGATTTTTAAATTTTTTGCTTTAAAGTTAAAAAATGCAAGTGAAAAAGGCAAAAAGTACAAGAAAAAATTAGCTGAGGATTTGGTAATCACCCCAAGACCAATGGTAAAACCATTAAGGATGGCAATATCAAGTTTGGGGTCTTGGGCAAGTTTAACCGAGAAGAAAATAGTCCAAATTCCAAACATTGTTAAAAGAGAATCAAAAAGGGCCATCCGATCGTAAAGCATAGTGAAGGGTAAAACGATATAAAGAAAACTTGACAATTTGGCAACCTTAGCGTTGAAAAGAACTTTGGAAAGTAAATAAATTCCCACCAACGATCCAAACCCTGCAAATACAGAAACAATTCTGGTGGCGATAAGCGGATCAGAAATAAACTTTTGAAAGATTGCCGCAATCCATATAAATAGTGGTTGTTTGCCATCTTCTAGAGATATAAATCGGTTAGCTGGATCGTGAAGAGCCACTTGCGCCCAGTAAGTATAGATCGCCTCGTCAGTAAATATTGGAATGATTTTGAGATTAATAAGTCTGGTTAGCAGAAAAAAACCGAGCGAAAAAAGCCAGAAGAGAAGTTGAGGTTTGGCCTTCATCTTGCAACTTCTCCGATATCAAAAACAGGTAAATTATCAAGTCTTTTAATGGTTGTAATTTTGCCAGCATCGGGTGGCAGTAGACCGGGGCTGGTAACATAGAGAACTTTCCCGGTTATGGGAATTTCATTTGGATTATCCGCAAAACGGAACTTATCAAAACCATTGACATCAAGAAAGAAGAACTTATCTTTGACTATTTGGGCGGTTGGCCAAAAGTTCTTCGGATCATATTTCAAATAAAGTAAAAAGTAGATATATGGTCGGCCTTGACTTTTGGTGACAAGGACATAGTCTAGGTCATTATAAAATGGTTTAATCGCTTCAACGGCTTGTTTATAGCCGTATTGCCACTGGTCTGAATAATTTTTAGGCCAGTGAAGATAATACATATGGAGATAAAAGAGGAAATTTAGAATCAAAAGGAAAAACACCAAAACTATAAAAAATTTCTTGAATTTTACAAATTTGTAAAATTGAAAAAATCCGTAAGCGGAGATTAATTGGAAAGTGGGCAAAATACTAATCATGCGCAGCGCATGAGGAGTCTCACGAGCAGTAGCCGGACCGATAGGTGCAACTAATAACCAACCGATAATTAGTATTCGAAACTTTTGTTTTTTGGAAAAAAGAAAATAGATTCCTGCTAAAATTAACGGCAAGTCAATAAGATAAAGTTCCCCTACCTCCTGGATAGAAAGCCGAGGATTGACATCACCTCTGATGAACAAGAAGCCGGGATTGGCCGCGTCAAAGTAATGAATTAGATATTGATAAGCGTAAAAAAAGCGACGATTATGAATAAGGTCGGCCCACCAAGAATAGTTATCTTTCCCGCGATATCTGATAGATTCGTTAATAGGCTCAAGATCCTTAAAAATTGTTACCTCATTAAATCTTAATTGCCCTTCAATGGTTTTTGTTGCAAAGACGAAAAGTGGCCAAAACAAAATGGCGGCAGTCACCGTAGTGAACATAAATATTCTCATGTGGGTCAGCAATTGTTTTCGGAATTGAATTACCAGCAGCAGAAGAATAAAAGGAACAAACAGTCTTTGACCAGTAAATGTGTATATTGCGGCAACGAATGAAAGAGCTGAAGGAAAAATCCACCGAGGGTTGTCTTTAGCGAATTTGAGAAATAAATAAATGCCTAAAGTTGAAAAGAAAAGACCTAGATTTGCCTCAAATGCTCCTCTTGAGAATTGTAAATGCCAGGGGGAAATGGCCAGGAAGAAACTGGTTAAAAGCGCAACGACTGCATTTTCAAAGAGTTTTTTGGCAAGGAAATATGAAAGGAGAACTGTCAAAATTCCAAAAAGAGCAGATGGAAATCGAATTGCAAATTCGTTGAGACCAAAGACGGCAATTGAGGGAACAGTTGCATAAATATAACCCGGAGGTTTGTAATCGCCAAAAGCGGCAAAGTTGGTCAGAGGCAAAAATCGACCGTGCTCGTCATGACCGGTCGTTAGTATCGAATAGGCGTTGTAGCCTAGAGATGCTTCATCCCAATAGAGTGACGGCGGAACAGATCCGAGCTTGTACAAACGGAGAAAACTGGCCAGTAGAATTATTAAAAATAAAATATATTTTTTCATTTTGATTTTACCAGGAGAAAGATTAGTCCTATGATAGCAAATAACTTATTAGTATACACAACAATCAGAGAAGCTAGATTGAAAAAAGGCAAAACTGGCAAGAGTAAAAAAATGGCAGTAAGATGCCAAATTCTGCCAATTAAGATTCTGTAAACAAAATAAAGCCAGAAAATAAGTCCTAAAAGAGTTGTTGAGCTAGCAATAAAGTTTGGGTCTAGGGTGTTAAAATAACAGCGTCCTGCTTCTTGAGCAAAAATTCCAGCTTTGTTGTGGAGAATTCTGGTTACGAGAACCGGCTGATTCTGTCCGTCTATGGTCTGTTCGGCAAAGATTCTTGGAGTAATTGCCAAAGTTGCCGTTTCGATATTGCAAATAGGCAGGTCCCAGCCGGTTTTTGAAATAATGATGATTGAAAAAATTAATATCAAAAATAATTTAATCATTCCTCGGAAATTCTAAAAATTAAGTCGCCGCTGGTACCATGAATGAACTTTAGGTATTTTGGCGCAGGATTAGGTATTTGCCACTTTGGTCTGACTACCAATACTTTCCCGGGTGTTTTTTTCTCCCAACTAGTGCCGAAAAACTCGTATTTATCAAACTTTTCTTTGTCAGCAGACTGAGGTTGATAGAGACGCGGATCATATTCGGAGTAAAAAAGGACAAAAACGTAGGGACGTCCATAGTAATTACTAATAGTAATGATTTCATAATTTTTTGCAACTTTAACTACATAAGAAACCATTTCCTTGTAACCATCCGACCAATCGGGAGATTTTAATTTTGGTTCATGCTTGTAGTACAAATGAAGGTAAGTCGCAAAATTGTAGAGACCAAGAAGTGCAACTATCAATGCTATTGATAGCTTAAGTCTATTCCCGATTCTAAAAGCAGCAAAGGAGCCGGCCCCGTAAGCTGCAATTATTGACCAAACCGGCAAGAAAGTAATACTCCTTAAAGCGTGAGGAGTGGGTGTGGCCATTGCTGATGGGATTGGCGCTAAAAGCAGCCAAGCGAGGAAGAATTTTGTATCTCTGGTCCTCGCTTGAATAAGCGCAATTAAACCTAGCAAGATTAAGGGGAGTTCAAAGATATAAAGTTGTCCCATGCCTACAACAGAGTGGCGGCCTATCGGATCACCCGAGATAAATAGGAAATTGGGCGAGTAATGTGAAAGATATCCCGAAATAAAAGTTTTAAGAGGTTTCTCGTTTTGGAAGATACCAACCGATTCACCTCTTATTAAACTTTGCGGGAAATTGCCAATAATCGGAAGAGTAAAGATTGCTAAGATCAATACCGGAAATAATAATTTTGAGCCAAAACTCAATATTTCTTTCTTGTACCAATAGAAAATACAGAGTAAAAATAGAGGGACCCAAATTTTGGCACCGTGGTAAGTGTTAAGGGCAATGCCGAAAGAAACTGACGAGGCAACAAAAAGAGGATATTTTTTGAACGAGTACAAAAAGAGCACTAATCCTAGAATAGAAAAAAAGGTCATAAAATTGGCTTCGTGATCGTAGCGGGAGAATTGTAAATGCCAGGGGGAAATGGCCAGGAAGAAACTGGAGAGAAGGGCAATAGCCTCTGAGCGGGTCCTGTCAGTCGTTTCCTTCCCGCTGAAAGCGAGGCTCGCCTTCGGCGGGAAGGCGGCCCGCCAGTGCTCGTTCTTAATGATTGCTCCATGTTACTCGTGTGGTCGATATAGGGAACTGCGCGCTGGCGGGAAACCCTTCCACGACTGCTACTCGCAATAGGGATTTGATCTGCAAAGAAGAGCTTTTTAATTAGAAAATACGTCAGAAGAACAGTTAACGTCCCCAGAATTGCTGATGGGAATCTGACGGCAAATTCATTAAGGCCGAAAGCGGCAATTGAGGGAACCAGTAAATAAACAGACAACGCAGGGTTATAATCCCCAAAAGCTCTAATGGTGACCGGTAAGAAATTACCATACTCGTCTTTTGCCGTTTTTAAAATACTGTAAGCATTGTACCCATTAGATACTTCATCGACAAAAAGACTGGGTGGATTTTTGCCAAGTTGATAAAACCTCAAAAGGGCGGCGAGCAGTATTATTAAAATTAACAAAACTTTACTCTTAATTAAAAAATATTTCATTACAAATCGTGGGCATTTGCCAACTGATGGAAAAATACCAAAGTGTTAGAAAACCTAAGCCAAAAAATAATATTGCAAGTGGTTTGGTTCTTAAAAAATAATCAAGGCCCCAAAATGCAACACTGAATCTTGTTACTGCCAAAATATAAAAAGAGGTCTGAGGTTTTACTGGCAGAATAGCAAAAACAGAAACAATAAGAACAATCAATAAATGGGTGATACCAACAATGTTTGGCGCTTTAACAACCTTGAAGAGGGCTGTAAGTATCAATATTAAACCCAATGGTCCGAGAGTTTCCAATGAAAATCGCGGCTCAAAAGTCTGCATGTAAGATTTAGTTATTTCAAAAATACCAATCGTTAGCTTGTTATGAAAAAAACGGGAAACACTCCTGTTTAAGGAACTATCAAGACTAACTTGTTCTTCAACATTGATTTTGATAGCAAGTGGATTGAAGTAAAAACTGGCAAATTGCCTACAACCGGTCGTCTGCCAGATTCTGAAACCAAAAAGTGCAAATAGGAGAATGGTAAAAAATATTTTAATTTTGTCCACCTACCTCCCATAAAGAATAAATGTGTCTTCGGGTAGAATCATCGGCAGCAGCAAGCCACTTACCGTCTACTTTTTTCCAGGAGGGAGCTACATAGAGAATCTTTCCCTTGTTGTAAATATCAATATCGTCGGAGATGAAAATATATTTATCAAAACCATTTTTTGTTCCTTTATTTTCAATAAATTTTCGAGGGTCATATTTTTGATAAAAAAGTAAATAGATATAGGGAACTTGGTTGATGTCTGTAACGTAAATTTTATCAAAATTCGCCTGATATTTTTGGATTTGTCTGACCATCTGACGGTTTCCGTCCTGCCAATCTGCAGCAAATTTTTTGGGGTAATGGATAAATGCAAGATGTAAATAAGTCAAAAAAGAATAGAGAAAAGCGACGGCGACCAAAAATTTAAGCGGAAATTTAAATCTTCGCGAAAAGAGAGAGTAAGCTCCCAGCCCTGAAAAAAAAGCTAAGGGGATAACCATTTGTAAGGTTCTATAAGCATGAGGGGTTGGAGTAACAATGGTTGCCGGAACTGGCGAGATTAAAAGCCAGGCAAGCATCAATTTTGCAGACTTTGTATTAAGATTTTTAAAAGCAAAGATTGAGACCATTAACAATAACGCTTCAAACAAGTAGATTTGGCCCATGTCGACTTGAGAATGTCTACCTATTGAATCACCTTGGAAAAATAGAAAAACCGCCGAAAAGTGATTCAAATAAGCATTGGATGCGATATAAGAGTAATAAAGAGGTGTCGGGTATAAATATTTTGACAATGATCTCAGTGGCTTCTTTGATTTTTGATCATAATCGATTCTGGCGACTTCCACCTCTTCTTTTTTAAATGCTGACTGGGAAATTGCCCTGGCTTTACCTTGTTTGGAAAATGTGAAGATAAGAAGTGGTAATAGTAAGAGTATCGACAAAGCTAGTGGTAGAATCAGTTTCGCTAAGGACTGTTTGATTTGACCAAAGTAGATAAACGCTAGACAAAGCGCGAAAAGTGGAGTAAAGATGCGGTAAGCATGGTAAGTGTACATCGAGAAAGTCAAAAGTAAAAATGAAAAAGTAAAAAGTAGAATTTTTTGGCGCTCTAAGCCAAGCAGAAATAAATAAACCCCCACAATCACGAAAAAGAGACCAACCGTTGATTCAAATCCGCCTCTTGAGAATTGTAAATGCCAGGGGGAAATGGCCAGGAAGAAAGCAGAAAGAAGCGCAAGAGTATCAGGTTTCGGGGGCCAGATTCCAGGTGTCGGTTTGTCGGTTTTTAGTTGTTGGCCTGGCCGACTGACACCCGATTGGTAGCTGGTATCTGGTACCTGAGAGAAGAGTTTTTTGGTTAAAAAATAGGTCAAGAGTACCGTTAGGGTTCCTAAAAGCGCGGATGGGAAACGAACCGCAAATTCATTAAGGCCGAAGGCGGCGATTGAGGGTACTAGTAAATAATGATAAACAGGTAGTTTCCAATCACCGAAACTTTCGAAAAAAAGCGGCAAGAAGACTCCGTGATGATCTTTCCCAGTTTTTAAAATTGAATAGGCATCATAGCCGAAAGCGGCTTCGTCCCAGTAAAGGCCGGGGGGATTGGTATTCAGTTTATAAAATCGCAAAATAACTGCTAAAATTATAATTGCCAGAAGAAATACAAATACCCGATCAAAAATTGGAAATTTTAAATTGCGAAGTTTTCTTGCGAAAAAAGAAATTTGGAATTTCACTGCTACTCCCATACCAAAATTGCAGGGTTGTTATCAAGATAGTAGATGGTTTTTAAAACAGTAACTTGGTCAGTGAATTCCTCTGGAATACCCACAAAAAGAGTTCTTGCTTGGGTTTTTTGTTTTTCATAATCGATTGGCTTGAATTGATATTTATCAAATTTATTTCTGTTCTCCAAAAAACCGCCAGAAACTGTTCCACCTTCTTTCAAATATTTTTTAGGATCATACTTGGTGTAATAAAGCCAAAATTCATGGGGCTGATCAATTTTGGTTGAAACAATAACCCGATCATATTTATCCTTAATACTTTTAGTAAAAAGCGCCGCTTCGCGTCTTCCGTAGAGCCAAGCCCGGGAATATTCGATTGGCATATGGACATAATACTGATGGAGATAAAATAAAAAGTTAAAAGTCAAAATTAAAAAGGTAGAAGTAATAGCCAATTTATTTTTTTTAGTCATTTGATAAAAATAATAAACGCCGATGGCGTTAAAAATTTGGTAAGTTGGCAAATATATTTCGCTTCTAAGAGAGTGAGGCACCCCCCATGTTACGGAGGAAGCAAGTGGAGCAATCGCAAACCACCATAAAATAATGATTTTGGATTTCAAGTTGAAATTTTTTCTTATTAAACAGAAAATACCGGCTAAGATAAACGGTAAGTCCCAAAGATATAAAAGGCCGATTTGGGGAGCATGATGTCTATCCATATCCGCCGTTAAAAAGAGATATGTCGGTTTAAGATGTGAAAGGTAGTTGTCGATAAGTATCGGGATATAAACAAGTCGTCTGTTATGAAGAATTCTGCCGATTGTTAATTGATTTGATTTTTCATCCTGAGAAATCAAATCGGCAGTTTTATATTGTTTCGAGACATCGGCAAAAATGGTTGTCCCTTTAAAACGCATAGTACCGGCTGTTGAAAAAATAATTGGTACAAGAACTATGATAAAGGCAGCTGCTGCTACCGCCGGCAAAACAAGATACCTGATACTTTTTAAAAGCTTCCCACGGTAAAGGTACAACAAAGCCAGAGTAAAAATCGGTACAAAAACTCGAGCATTATGGTAGATAAAAAGATTGGCACCAAAGGAAAGGACGGCAAGGCTCATCCAGATAGTTATCTTTTGACCGTTTGATCTGATACCTCTTAAAAATGCCCAAGTGCCCAAAACCGACCAAAAGACTGCACTATTGGTTTCAAAAGCGACGCGCGAAAATTGCAGATGCCAGGGGGAGATAGCCAGAAAAAAAGCGGCAAGTAGAGCAATAATCTCTATGCGGGTCCTGTCAATCGTTTCCCTCCCACCACCAGCATTAGTAATTGGCTGAGTAAAAAGCTCTTTAACCATTAAATACGTAAACAAAACGGCAAGAACTCCTAAAAAAGCAGAAGGGAAACGGACGGCAAAATCATTTAGACCAAAGATGGCCACTGCCGGAACTACCAGATATGTGTAAATTGGCGGTTTGTAATCATCAAAGGAACGGAAATAAAGAGGAAATTTATAACCGTATTCATCTCGGCCAGTTTTAAGAATGGAGTAGGCATTATAACCATGGGCTGTTTCGTCCCAATCAAGACTTGGCGGGTTTTGGCCAAGTTGATAAAAGCGCAAGACGGCAGCCAGCAGGATGACTGGAATAAGAATCCAGTTAAACTTTGGCATTTTTGATAATTATCCCAAGCGCTAAAATTAAAGACCCAAGTGTCAGATAATTTGCAAATAATCGTAAAGGTGTTTCTGTGAATTTAGCGACAATCTTGTGAGTACCATTTGTTAAGTTGATAACCATCAGGCCTGAGGAGTCCTGCTCTTTGTCAAGCCTAAGACTTGCCGGACCGCTAACAGTTAAGTCCTTAAACGGTGTTAGTCTTTTGCCATCAACTTTTACTTTCCACTCCGGAAAATAAAATTTATTGACGCGCACTTGAGCTTCTTTTGAAAATGCTTGAGTATCGAATGAGACTATGTTTGATTTGGCCAAAACGTTAGAAATATTTGCCTGGCCAGTGATAAGTTCGACATTAACATTCGGATCAAACCCAATAGGAACTCTGGTGGTTTGGCGCCAGATGGGAGTAAATTCATCATATTGAGTAGCAGTGCCGATGTAGTTTTGAAAAAAATCATCATCTCTTTGAAGTGCAAGGTTTATGCGTAAATGATTCCGATTAGCGACTAATACGAAGGCTACAAGAAAAAGAAAAAATAAGCCCAGTTTTGTGACTTTGGTAACAAATGCAGCCAAAAACGATAAAGCCAGGGTTGCCGGACCCAAAAAACGCCAGGGAAGATCAACAAAGTTAAGTAATCTTACGTGTTGCCAGGTATAAACAGTTAGTTGTGTGTTAAGCATCAAGAATATCAAGACAAGAGAGATAACCAAAAAAAATAGACTTAAAATCAAAATGTTTGGCGAGGCATTTTCGATAAAATTTAAAGGTACCTTTTTTGGAAACATAAATTTTCTTAAAGTAAGGTAGACAATAAGGATTGTCGCTACCACGAATATAAAAAGGTGGGCTAAACCTACTTGAAATGACATTTGGTCACTTACTGTTCCCGGCAGATCAAATCCATAACCCCATGGCGAACGGATAAGTTGTTTTAAAGTCACAAAGTGATTAACGTAGCTTTGACTTATAATCTGGTTAAAACGCACAAAACCTCTTTCGAAAAGTGACGGGAGGTAAACAAAAGCGGCAATGGCCGCGCCCCAGAAACCGGCGATGATACCGTATGCTAAAAATTTAGAGGATTTAGCAAAAACCGCCAGAATAAAAATATAAATTGCGATAATTGGCGCGGTTATCATGGCCACTAAGTTTTGCGAGGCCAAAAGTAAAGAAAAAGAAAGGCTTGTTGCCGCTACCCATCTGACATTTTTTTCTTGTGCGAGTCGAGTTGCTGAATAAAAGACAAGAGGCAAAAAAGTATAAGCTAGCATCTCTGAGAGAGAACCACGCACGTAAATTAACAAAAAACGGTAAGGAACCCACATGTAAAAAAGAGCGCCTAAAAAGGCGGCTTTCTCGCTTCCAAAAACCTCGCGTAGCCAAAGATAAGAAAAAACGCCCGAAAAAATAAATCCGGAGGCCATCAGAATCTTGAAAGAATCGGTAAATGATAAACCAGTTGCATGGATTGCTGACCCTAAAATATAGGGCAGCGGATAAATGTAGACAAAAATAGGACTTCCTAACCCATTGTAGAAAGACCCGGCAAAGCGAGGAGGAAACTGACCATCGGTAATTGCCTTATAATATTGAGCAATTCTGGCGGTATGGGTTTCACCATCGTGGCTGGTATAAAATCCAGGGATTGCCAGGCTTTTGAGTGCCGGAATCGAAAGTACCAGAAGCGCGGCAATTGCCAAAAAGTTGGGGTTATACCAGAATTTCACTTCAAACCGAATTTTAGCATAAAGACGGATGAATAAACCGATGCGACAATGATCAACCTTGTTTGGGAATTAGGGGTTACACGCTATAGTAAAGGCTGGGGAAGTTGTTTTACATCCTCTATCAATCTAGGATTACCTGTAATAATCTTCCCGATTTCTAATCTAACCATTTGCACGTTGGTATGAATTGTCGAATATATTTCATACCTTTGCTGCCACAATTTTTTGTGTCCACGCATTTCTTCAATCAATAAATAGTAAGCGTCTTCTGATTTCTGCATTGCCAAGGACATTCTGTTCTTGAAAACCCCTGTCTGCATATATCTCAAAATTTCTTTGCTTTTTTCATTCATTTCCTCTTTTGTCAGTTTCAATAAGTGCATCTCAATAATAGAAGAACGTAAAAGGAAAGCTAAATCCAATAGGCCTAAAGGGTCAATCACTATCACCTCACCGTCAATAAAAAATCTCGATTTACCGCTTTTAACCGCATGAGTTACTACAACGGCGTAATTACAACCGGCTGTTTCTTGATGTCTTTTTGCTTCTAGGACGAAAGAATTGTCATATTTTGAAGTTTTTTTACATTCATACAAAATACTCCCAGCTTCCTGGTCTTTGTGTCTTACTATTTGAATGTTATCGCCTAACTTTCCTGTAGATTTTATTTCGTCATCCGGAAAATTTTCCGATAACATCTTAGCAACTTCTTTTTCATAATCGAAACCTGCTGTCTGGGGAGTTTTACCTTCCTTCAACTGTTTTTCTAATTCCAGAATACGTTTATTGCTTTCAATCATCGTCTTGGCCTGATTTTGCAGAAGTTTACTCATTCGTTCACGTTCACTCTTTTCTTTCTTGACACCCTTTTGAATTCCAATTATTTCAGCGGCTTTTTGCGCTTTTTTTAGATCCAATTGATGCTTTTTTTCTAAAAGCAACTTTTCTTTCTTAAATTGTTCAAGCTTTTTCTTTATATCCTCCGCGCGTTTTTGCTCCGCTTCCCATTGACCAGTTATCTTTACCCAATGGTCACGGACTAAAATACTTCCACACAAAGGACATTTATAGATTTGGTCACCCATTCGTCGCTCCTTTTTCTATAATCTCCTCAACTTTTCTTTTTGCTTCTTCGAGGAGTTGTTTTGATTTTTTCCTCGCTTCGTGAGATTTTCTCATCAAATCCGCAATTTTTTGTTGGATGGGTTCTAGTAAAATAGGGACTACGAAGTTTTGCAAATAATTTTCATAAATTGAGATAATACCGCTTGTGCCAACGATATATTTGTATATTAATTCTTGTCCGACCCAAGAACTTAAATAGATTGCTAAAACTTCCGGTAAAACTTTTCCGTTATTTCTTTTTCTAAAAATTCTTAATGTCGAATCAATAGTATATTTTCCTACTGATTCAAAAGCATAATAGATATTAGTTTTCCCCAGAGAACCTACGCCCATAGAAGCAAAAATTACATCTGAATCTTCTAATTTTGGAAGTTTTTCTTTTTGCATAACTTCATTTCCAACTCTGTCATCAACCTCAAAATTTATGAACTGTTTTCCCAATTGTTTTGTTTTTATAACTCCAGCTTCTCCTTCTTCATCATATTCAAAATTCTTACTTCTAATAATTTCAAAGTTAGCTTCTAATGAATCCAGGTGATTAGCTTCTAATCTTTTAATAACCTCATTATATTTAGGGTGAAAAAAATTAGCATCAATTCGATTTGCAGATTTTACATCTGAAAGATTAACTACAAAACTCAAATCATCTTTAACCTGAAAATCCTTTAACCCCAACTCCTCCAAAAGCAAATCTTCAGCTTCTTGATGCCATCTTATTGACTGGGTTTTTTGATCTTGAGCTTGAATTATTAAAGTATCGATTTCCTGTTGTATTTCGTCAAACGCTACAACAATTTTTAACTTTCTAAGATCCTCTAATTCTAGTTTGCTTTGTCCCGAAATCATTTGTGCTCTATCAATTTGCCCTTTCCCAAACTTTGAAAGTAGGTAAGCTAATAAATAACCGGATTTAATAATATCTTGTTTAACTCTTGCACCTGCTACATTCTGACTGAAGTTATACTCTTCAAAAGTCGAGGGCAAAACAGCACTTTTACCTATATTTGCGCCAATTTTTGTAAATACTAAATCCCCAGGGAATAAAGTAGTTGTTTTATTGTTCTGATGTGTATTTATATCCAAAAACACTGTCTCTGAAAAATCTATTAACGGATCATTAATTCCTAAAGTACGAATCAAGGGTATTCCATCATCTCTATAGTTATCAGGGCTTAAATCAAAGATGCCTTTTTTAATCCACACTGTTAACTCTTTCAATTCTACATTTCTACTTAGATTTATCCTCTCAGTTATTTCAATAAATTCAGGTTGGTAATATTCCGCATCCAGCCGCAAAGCACCTTCTAATTTTGATTTGTTAATTATCGAATAAGTAACCATGTGCGCGCCTCTTGTGGTGAGCTTGCCGAACTATCAAGTTGCGATTTTTGGATTATTGAAAAGGTAATCATCGTTTATTTTTTAGCTCTTTTATTCTTTGATCAATACTGTTTAGTTTTGAAGGGTAAATAAATGCGTCATCAAGAAAAAGAATAAGCATTTTTACAGCTTGTACCGCATCTTCTGAAGTAAGCTTACTAAAATTATCTTCTTTGATTAATCCACCTTCGCCTAATATCAATTCGAATGGGTGGGCACCGAGGTTTCCGAACGCTCTTACTTTATGTGCTACATCACGAGTTTTTGCTCTTATAATTTCTTTTTCGTACAAGCTGTCTATCTGTGTCTCTAAATCTTTCCCTTTACCTCCAAGTATAATTACGGCAGCTTGCATTGCTCTCCTGAAATTTACAATTGCGCCCTTTGGAGAATTTGAGACTAAACAGCGCATACCTTCATCTAAGTTTTCGAGAATTATCGGATGCTTAATTTTTTCTCTGTCTATATCTTGGAAACCAGGGAGTGGAAATTCTAAAATAATTTCTTCATTAGTGCCACCCCCTGAATATATTTTTACCCTATTTATGATAAAACGATGTCTATCACAATATTCACATTGATATGCTTGAAAATTTACGTAGTACGGAAAACTAAATGTTTCATTGTTATATACCAATGTAGCCTCTTGAATATGCTCGCTAGTACGCGCAACCAATTTATATGTCGACTGTTTATTGCAATGAGGGCATGGCGTGTCTGAAATGTACTTTTCGTTAGAATATTCAAATGCCATCTTTTACCTCCAAAAACTAAATACTTCTTTTTTAGATATATTTGCTATAAGCCATTTGACTTTTGGCATGATTAAAATTTATAATTTAGCCATCACTAGGGAGAAACGACCAATAGACTACGTGTCTATTTGCTACGCCTCCCATTATTATTACTTTCTTTCAACCTTTTCTTTTTCATGCTAATCCTAAAACTCTAATTTCTGATTTTTGGCAAATTCAATAAATTTATCAGCGATTTGGTCGAGGTCATGATCTAGCAATTTGCGGCCGCGGGGATCGTGAATATAATTGCCATTTGCATCTTTTTTATAAACATATTCCCCTGAATTATTTTTGCCCGATTTCTTAGAAACCGCCATAAAAATTGGATAGTTCTTGAGAGGCTCTTCGTCTTCTGCCCATTTTTGTAAAAACAAAACCGAAGTCTTGGTACCTGTTCCTTTTGCGGGAGCAGGTAGTTTGAAAGTATTAACGTGAAGCCCGACAACGGCCAAGATCCGTGCCTTTTCAAACAGCCATTTGCGGATGTATTCCATATTAGTGTTGTTGAGGACTCCCTGAGGCAAAACAATTGCCAAGCGGCCACCCGGACGGATTGCGTCAAGGGAACGTTCGATAAATAAGATATGCCGCTCCATTTTGGATTTTAGTTTGCCGTCTTTTTTGGCAAAGCCGTATTGGCGCAAAAGACCTCCGTCCGTAATCTCCCCGGCAAACGGAGGGTTGGTCAAAAGAAGATCGAAGTTAAGGAAACGGAAAGTTTTTCTGTTTTCTTCATTTTCAGCAGAGCCTCCCAATTCTTTAAGCAGATTTCTTAGTTCGGCCCTGGCGGTTTCCGCATCCTCACCGGTCCAATCTCTGGCATCAAGAGAATTTCTCTTAAAGATGTGGTGTTTGCCGTCACCGGCGATAAGCATTAATGCTTGTGAAATCTTTCTCATTTTGTCGTCAAAATCTATTCCGAAAAGATATTTTGAAGCATAATCTCTCTTCGCTTCCAGTGAAGCATTTTCCAAATAATTGTCCCAAACATGGTACATCGTATGGAGCATGAAGCCGCCGGAGCCGCAAGCAGGATCAATAACGTATTCGTTTTGCTTGGGGCTGAGCATTTTGACGCACATCTTAATTACGTTTCTTGGTGTGAAGTACTGGCCTTTCTGCCCCTTGGAAACTTCTGTTATGAGATGTTCAAAAGCCCTATCGACAATTTCCAACTCTTCCCGGCCGGTTCCGAATAGCTTTATTGTTTGCAAAAGCGGAACGCAAACTTGCAGTTGGTCCGGCGTTAGCTCGATTTTGTCCACCGGACTAAAAATATTGGGCCATTTCGAGACCGCCGATTTAAATAGAACATCATTTATAATCTGATAAGTTTTTTTGGGGTCTTTATATTGCTTAAAAATAACCTCGCCGTCTGCTCTATAATTTTTAGCCTGGTCTTCGTCGTAAAGCTTGGCATAAAGAAGTTTAAAGACCTCATCAAAAACGGTTGCACCCGATTGTGCCAGAACCAGCTCTTCCATTCTCTCAATTTTGAACGCCAGGTCAAAATTTTTGTCTAAGGTTTTATAAGTCAGTTTTTCTTCAAATAAATCGTCCCAAGTTTCACTGGCTTTTGGAATATCCGGGAAAGTAGTTACATACTCTTTGGGAAAAGGGCGATATAGAATAAATTTCTGGATGCCGTTTGACCAAACACCGCCTTCTGCCCATTCGCCAGCCATGTAGGTTTTTAGCTGGTCTTCCGCTTTTTTGGCGTTTGGTTCTTTAATTTCAAAAATAATATATGGTGTAATTTTGTCGTCTTTGAAAATGACAATATCGGCGCGCTTGGCATGAACTTCTCTGCCGAAATGAACGCTTTTTTCCGTTTCAATACGGTCGAGGGGATATCCATAAATTTTGTTTAATTTATGAATCCAGAGTTGTCTTACCAATTCTTCGGGTCTGCCTGTATTTTTGTTTTCATCATAAACAAACTTCGGATCTTTCGATTTTAAGTCCCTTACATAATATCTGTGGGGCTCATCTTCAAATATGTATAAAATATTGAAGATATCAATACCGTCAAATTCCCTTAAACCATACGGTAATTCTTCGTTCTTGAAAATTTTGCCTATAATTTCTTCTGCTTTATTAGGTTTTACAGTTGGCATAGTAAACGGAGCTTTTCTTCGAATAAGCAAAGCTTTTCTTTGAATAAGCAAAGCTTTTCTTTGAATAAGCAAAGCTTTTCTTCGAATAAGCAAAGCTTTTCTTCGAAGAAATTACAAAGTCGGTCTCCATTGACCATTTTTTAAAATTGAAATGACTTTTCCGTCTAAAACTACATCTTCGGTGAAGTGAATAATTTCATAACTTGGATTTTCCGGTTTGAGGTATAAGTATGGCGGCTTATCCTCGGATACAAAGCGCTTTATAGTTACGTCATCTCCAATTCTCGCAAGTACAATATCTCCAGAAACAAACTCTTTATGTCTTTTAACCAACACTAAATCTCCATCGTCTATTCCCGCATTTATCATAGAGTCGCCTGAGACTTTAAGTAAAAACACCTCTTCCTCAAGCTTGGCCACATTTGAAGAAAGGGGCTGCCATTCTCCTTCGATTTGAATCGCCTCCATCGGTGAACCAGCATGGCTTAATCCCAAAAATGGAACTAAAGGCGGATTGTCAAGAATCTCATATCCTAAAGGCAAAATTGCAATGCTTCTTGCGACAGATTCGTTTCTTTTGATTGCCTTCTTTTCTTCAAGTTTATTGAGGAGATCTAAAACTGATTGATTGGAAGAAACACCAAGCCTATTTTTCATTTCTTCAAATGTAGGGGGGTAACCTGAGTTTTTAATGTAGTTATATATTATGGACAGCATTTGCTTTTGTCTTGGTGTAATGGGTAGATTCATTGAATTTATATTACCCGACTATATGTTCTGGAGTCAAGGGGGAATTAAATAAGCGGGATTCGGATTAAGTGCGGGTTGAGTTCAGTTTGGATAAATAACTTTGCCGGTAGGTTTACCTACAAATTTACCGTCTTGAAAAACTGTTTTTCCACGAATGACAACTTTTTTTATCTCTCCCCTGCCTTCGAGTCCCGCAAATGGAGTCCAGTCACACTTAGTAAATAGTTTTTTATTTGAGATTTTGTAAGTTTTGGAAAAATCAATAAGAATAAAGGTTTTAGGTTGAGCCGGTAATTTAAAAATTCGGCGGGGATTTGTGGTTGTCATCTCGATAAGTCTTTCAATTGTCAGGCGACCGCAAGCTACGGCCTGAAGCATCAACGGTAGGGAGGTCTCCAGTCCTGGTACTCCAAATTTTGGGCTGACTTGATCATACTTCTCAGTAAGAGTATGGGGCGCATGATCCGTGGCAATCATATCTATTTTATCCAGATTTTCCCAAAGCTGACATGAATCACGTTTTGACAAAAGCGGCGGCTTCATGATTCCTAACGGACCCAGCCGTTTAACGTCTTCTTTATTAAGAAAAAGATGATGAGGACAAACTTCCGAAGTTATTTTGAGGCCTTCTTTTTTGGCTTTTTCTATTGATTTCATTTGATCAGTAGTGACGTGACATACATGGATAGATTTTCGGTACTTTTGGGCGAGTTTTATAGCAACTTCAACTGTTACGCCTTGGGCATGGACCATAATGGGAAGTGGGCTTTGCCAGGATTTGAAGATTAACTCACGCTCCTTTAATTTTTCGATAAGAAGTGGACCGGTGGTCTGATTCATATAGACTTTAAGACCAAAAACCCTTTTGGCAATTTTTGTAAAATATTGGGTTGAATTGCCTGTTGCGCCAAAGTTGAATCCTAAATCGCACCAGATGCGTCCTTTGGTTAGTTTGATCTTGTCATCCAAGGACCAAGGCGTGACAGTCGGCGGAACATTATTGGGCATGTCCAAAATTTGGGTGTAACCTCCGGCTACAGCGGCGCGCGTCCCGGTCTCAAAATTTTCTTTTTGGGTAGCACCTGGCTCGCGAAGATGGACATGGACATCGACAAGCCCCGGTAATTTAATAAGTTTGTTACTTTTCATTTTTTTTGATTTTAACATGCAAATTGCGCTATGTATAATGTAGGCGTGAAACAATATACATATAAACACTTAGCTTGTGGTGGTACGTTTGATTATTTGCATCGCGGACATCGCAGGTTTTTGGAGTTTGCTTTTTTACGGGCAGCTCGCGTCTCTGTCGGGATAACAACCGATCAAATGGTCCACAAAAACGGCAAAAATGATACCAGAGATTTAAAGATTCGTCTTGGTGAACTTGAGACTTTTCTTAAACAAGGGGGATATCTTGCCCGTGCCAAAATTGTTTTATTAAATGATATTTTCGGTTCAACGCTTTCAGATAAAACTGTCGATAGTCTTCTGCTAACCACTGAAACATTTGCCGGTGGACGTCTCGTCAATAAAAAACGTCAAAGAGCAGGTCTTTTGCCGCTTCCTATAATCGTCTGCCCAATGGCTGTGGCAGATGATGGCAAAATAATTTCCACAGGCCGAATTAAAGAAGGAATTATCAACCGTGAGGGTTTCAGTTTTTATAAATTCTTATCACAAACAGGCCAATTTAATCTCCCTCAAAAACTTCGCTTGGAGCTTGCCAGGCCACACGGTCAGCTGTTTTCAAGCACAGATGAGATCGAATTCCGCCAATTAGATTCTACGGTTATTACTGTTGGTGACCAAACAACCAGTAATTTTATCAAAGCGGGAATCTTGCTAAATCTGGCAATTGTTGATTTCAAAATTGCCAGGAAAAAACAATTCAGAACCCTCAGTGAGCTTGGATTTAGCCGTAAAATTACCGCAATAACTGTTATAAATAGAGCCGGTTGTATCAAAAGATCTTTGATCCTGGCAATCATCAAAATTTTCCAGGAGAACTTGGTAAAACCCGCAGCGATCAGAGTACTTGGAGAGGAAGATTTGGCAGTTTTACCTGTCGTGCTTTTGGCACCGGTTGGATCGTCGGTTTTTTACGGTCAGCCTGACCAGGGAGTAGTTTGCGTAAAAGTCACAGAAGAAAAAAAGGCAGAATTTTTAAAAATTTTAGGGCAATTTAAAATTATTATATAATAAATCATTCAGCTTATGTTCAAAATCAATCTTTCTTTTGCCGCCCCGCTTTCGGTTTTTATCTTTGCAGTTTTTGCGGGCTTTATCACTTATCGGGCGGGATGGTTCAACATCGACAAACACTTCTCACTTCTCGCACAAAGTTTTATTAATGGTGATCTTTTCCTGTCACCAAATAATTTGCCGAATGGTGATTTTGTTGATTTTAAAGGTAAGCAATATTTGTTTTTTGGACCGATACCTTCAATTCTTTTGATGCCGGCAGTTGCAGCTTGGGGAAAGAATTTCCCACAAATAACATTATCAATTATTTCTTTGGTTATAACTTATGTTGCAATCTTTATGCTGACCAGAAAATTTAAATTTAGCGGGATTGATGCTTTTTGGCTTTCAAACTTCTTTGTCTTTGGGACTGTTTTATATTTTGTGGGACTGGTAAATATCTCGGCTTATATCGTGCAGGCTGTCGGGACGGCATTTGTAGTTTTATCACTTTTGGAATATTTCTCAAAAAGAAGGTGGCTTGTTATTGGGGTTTTGGTGGCAACTGCCGGGGCCACTAGAATTACATTATTTGGTATGACACTATTTTTTCTGCTAGAAATTTTTCGAAATAGAACAAAACTCAACTTTCAAAAAAGCCTTGTTTTGTTACTTTTACCAATATTTTTCTCAATAACAATATCGGGACTTTACAATTTTCGCAGGTTTGGTTCAGTTTTTGATACAGGCTACACGCGCAACGTCTCGGTTTTGGACAAGAATTATTACAATTACAAACTCGGATGGTTCAGCCCTGTGCACATTCCCGCAAATTTATACGCTCTTTTGGTGATGCCCCCGGAACCGGTCAAAAAAGAATTTTACCAATTTATTTTAGACTTTCCGTACTTTCGGGCAAACCAATTCGGTATGGCAATTTGGTTTACTTCGCCATTATTCTTTTATCTTTTTATGGCAAAGATTAAACCCTACACATTCTCAGCCATAATTACAATTGCCATTCTTTTGTTTCCATCTTTGGTCTATTTTGGAATGGGCGCATCTCAATTCGGATACAGATACAGCTTAGATTTCCTGCCTTTGTTGTTTTTGATGCTTTTGTCGGCCTTTGGGAGAGGACTGACATCAACTGCTAAAGTTCTTATAACTGCAGGCATTATCTTTGACTCTTTTTATATGGCAAGTATTTGGAATTCATATCCCCTACTTGATTTCTTCAACTATTTGCATTAGCAAAGCGGATTTTTATATTTTTTTATTTTTTTAATATCCTAAATTTAATCAAACCGGCCTGGTGCAAAAGGTAAGTAAAAACGGTCCATAGAGTTAAGATGCCATATTTGGCCGAGCGGCGGAAGTTGATGGAGGAAGCTTCGGGGAAATATTTGCAAGGAACGGGAATCTCGGAAATATTAAAACCGTAAGATAAGGCTGAAATTAATATTTGTTGATCAAAAACAAAATCATTTGAGAATTGGCTATAAGGAATAGTCTTAAAGACCTTTACTGAAAAAGCTCTAAAACCAGTATGATACTCCGAAAGGTTTAAACCCATTGCCAGATTTTCAACTAAAGTTAAGATACGGTTGGCAAAATATTTCCAGAGTGGCATTCCTCCTGCCAATACTTGTTTTCTTGTTTGGATTCGTGACCCAAGCATAATATCGGTTCGACCATTAACAATTGGTTCGCATAAAACACCAACAAGTCTTGCATCATATTGATAGTCGGGGTGGACCATAACAACAATGTCAGGTTTGCGCTTTAGTGCTTGGTCATAGCAAGTTTTTTGATTACCACCGTAACCTTTATTTTCCCGATGGGTATAAACGGTGATACCGATTTCTCTGGCGCGTTCTGCTGTTTTATCATGCGAGGCATCGTCAACAAGAATAACTTCCTGGATTAAATCTTTGGGTAAATCATCGTAAGTTTTTTTTACTGTCGTTTGGGCATTATAAGCCGGCATGACAACAATGATTTTGGGGGCAAGTTTTGGATTCCAAAGGATATTATGGTTTTGCAAATTTTTTTAAGACCTCCCGATCTGGTAGCTGGTGGTTGGTTTCTGGCTGCTGGTAATTAAGAATAAGTTTTGGCAATTTTAATATTGCCCAGAAAAAACCGGCAAAAAATGCAAAATCAAAGATCACTAACGACTTGGCAAAATGATAAGGAAGCCAGAGCAAATGCCGGGTAAGCATTAAGTAGTCAGATATGTTTTTCCAAACAAAGAGGAATTGGTTTTTGTAGGCAACAGTTTTGATGAAAAACTTTGAGTATTTTTTGCGGATTATTCCTTCTTTATGAAAGTGATCAACGCGGGCTTTCGGCTCAAACAGACAAGCAAGACCGGATTTTTGAGCTCGATAGCATAAATCGATATCCTCCCAATAAAACGGTGCAAAAATGGGATCAAGTCCCCCAAGTTCTAAAAATTTTCGCCTGTCAAAAAGGCCGGAACCGCCGGAAACCCAAAGGGTTTCTCCGGGTTCTGGCAAAACCGCAAAATGCCTGACAAAACCTTTATCAAAAACTGCGCCTCCCCTACCCCTGACAACTACCTTGCTATCCTCATGGGAAAGATCGGCAAGGCCAACCGCAAAGACCGGCTGCCTTTTTAATTTATTTTCAAAGCGGGCAAGAGCGGGTTTTAAAAAATCAGTTCTTGGAGAAACATCCGAATTTAAAAGAAGAACCAAATTGCCGCCCGCTTTATTTACGGCAATGTTTATCGAACAAGCAAAACCTGAATTTTTCTTATTTACAATTAACTTTATCTGACCGAAGTTTTTCCGAATAAAATCTACCGACTCGTCAGTTGAAGCATCATCGATAACAATAATTTGACAGTTGGAGCAGTTTTTAATAACACTCGGCAGGTTTTTTCCAAGGAGATGTTTGCCGTTGTAATTTGGAATTATTACCGATATTTTCTTTTCCATAAAAATATTGATATTAAAATCGCTCCGAACAGCCCTAGGATCGAAAGATAAAGACCATTATAAAAAGATTTTGGTCTAAACTGAAATTTAACCTCGTGCCGGCCTTCGGGGATGATGACTGATTGAAACATATAGTCTACTTCGTGAATATCGGTTTTTTTGCCATCAATATATGCTTGCCACCCGGGATAAAATACATTTGAAATAATTAGTGGCGATTCTTTGTCGGTGACTGTTTTTAGCACCAATACTTGGTCGGTGTACTTTTCAAAATTAACTTTCGCCAAAATATTTTGCTTTTCAAAACTGAATTTGTAAGACGTGGCAGAAGTTGACAGATTAAAACTATCATCCAAAATTTTGGCGAGTTCCTCCTTGTCGCTTGCTGCTTTAACTATCTCTTCGGCAAAAAAAGCACGAGGCAAAACTCGTAGATTCTCGTAAACTTTTGTTTCCCCCTCTTCAAAAACTTTAATTAAATTCGGACTTTCGATTTCATCAAAGCTTAAAATATATTTAACATTCAAAAGATCTACCAGTTTTGAGTCGTACTTTTGGGGCGTAATTATCCGGTTGAAAGAACCGCTGGCGACTTTAGGATTGCTTGTTTGCCAGACAGAGACCAATTGGCCATACTTTTGCAAGTATAGAGGGTCATAGCCGTCGGCGGACTCAATTTGGTAAACACCGGAGATATTGGGGTGCATCAGGCGGCGGTCAGTTGAAAGTATTCTAAAGGGTTTTTCTTGACTGGCCAAATAGGCTGTCGTTTCTGTTTTGGGAAAAATTTGAGATAGTTTTGAAAAAGGAGTGAATTTATATCCAAATCTGTACAAATCGGCTAAAGTAATTAGGAATATTGCAAGTATAATAATTTTCTTGGAGATTTTGGCAAATCGCAAAACCATCAGAAATAAAAAGGTCAACGAGAAGGTAATTGGCAAAACCAAATTCCGCAAAGCAACACTTCTGGCGTCAATATTACCCGCAAGCGGGAAGGAGTCTTTTTGGAGGAAGGTGTAAAGTGCCAAGGCAAGTAAAACTATAAGAACAATAATCGCAGGAAAAAATATTTTAAATTTTAATTTTTCTTTTAAGAAATAATCAAAACCATAGGCCGCTAAAACGGTCAGGGAAAAGACGAAAAGGAGAATGATTCGGGACGGTTGCATCGAAGATACAAGTGGTACGTGGGTAACATAGGGGATTTTTGAAATTGGATTTGCAAGCGCAAGCATTAAGGACACTGCTGCCAGAATTACAAAAAAAAATGTTTTACTTTCCTTTTTAAGAAATGACACAAGAACAAAAACAAAAGGAACTATTCCAATAAAACTAACAAATTCCGCATAGTTCCAGATTCCCCAATAATTATATTTTGCAGGATTGCCAAAGAAGTCAGGAGCAACTAACTGAATTAGGTGCTGGGGTGGTAGAAACCAATCGGGTCTTTGCGGGTAATATCCTTGGTCGATGTTTCTTGCTGAATATTTAATAAATTCCAGTGAAGGAACAAGTTGTACTCCAGCTATTAAAACCGCAAGTATAAACGCGGCAAAAATGACCAGAGATCCTCTTAAATTTCTTGATTTGAGAAGGAGAAAGAGAAAATAAAAAAACGCGCAAGAACTAACATAAAAGGCTGTTTGCCAGTGTCCGGATAAAAGGGATTGCACGAGGGTAAATACTAGAATCAAAAACCACAAGCCGGAAACCTTGGCTTTTAGTTTATTTATAGAAAGTAGGGTAAGCGGCAACCACATTGCCGAGGCAATAACTGTACCCCAAGTAAGCCAAGCAATAAAAAATCCCGTAAAAGGCAAAATAACCGCTCCAAAAACCGATGCAATGCTGGCAAGCTTTAAGTCTTTTAAAAAGAGAAACATAAAAAGACTTGTCAAAATTGAGGTTAAAATCACCTGGATACCCCAGGCGATTTTAAATGGGAAGATAAAAAACAAAATGTTAGTTACTTGAAACGGAGCTGATTGAATATTGGCAAGAAGCGGTTGGCCAGAAAAACTATAAGGATTCCATAGTGGTAAATTGCCTTCCTTAATGTTGTCGATGGTAAGAGCCCGCCAAGAATATGTTTGAAGAACCGGGTCGGTAATTAATGGGTTTTTAACCGGAAACCGCCCCGGAGTGTAGCCAGTGTATGAATTATCCCTGAACGGGTGGTAGAGCCCTAAAAGACTATCCGCCGGGATCGGTATCTTACCTTTTAAAAGATGGGGGAAGAAAAAAAGAAACGTTAAAATGCAAGTTAAAACCAGACCAAAGATCAGGTTAAAAGATGATTTTTTCATATTCACGGAAAAAAACCTCTTGAGAAAATCTTTTACTGTTTTTGACGGCTGCCCGAGAGAGACTTCGGAGTTGACCTTTATTATTTATGAGCGATAAAGATGTTTCATAAAGCTCGGACTTGGTCATCCAAAGCAGACCGTTTTTGCCGTCTTGGACTATTTCCTTCTGACCTCCTTTGCCAATAACCACAGGCACCGCTCCAGCAGCGCAAGCCTCGACCGTCGAAATACCGAAGTGTTCCATCATCTGTGGGTTTTTATTTTCATCCTCACCAAAACCAGTCGCATGCCAATATATTGAAGCCTGGGAATAAAGCTTTCTTAACTTATCCACCTTTAAGTTTTCAATGATTTTGATCGCATGACCACGGGCCTGTTTTTTTAAGCTCCTAATATATTTGGAGTCCTCTTTTTTAGCTTGTCCGACAAGAACAAGTTTCCACCCGGGAGCCTTCTTGGCAACTTCTTTAAAAACTTCAATTAAAACCTCCTGATTTTTGGGATGGAGTTGTTTACGGCTAAATCTCCCTACTGAAAGTATTAATTTTTCTTTTTGGCCTGGTGTTATTGATTTAACATCCACCGGCGGATAAATAACACGTGAGTCGACTTTAAAGCTTTTATCGATAAAACTTTTTGTAAAATGAGAATTACAAATCACATACCGATACCGTTTGAGCTTGATTTTTGCGGCTAAGTTTACTTGTGGAAAATTAAACGGAACTTGAAAGTGAAGAATATTTTTTGAAGCGAAAGTTAGAGGGATACTGCCGTCTGAAAGTACGAATATCAAATTATAGCCGAAAGTCAAAAAGGTTTTTTCAAAAAGGTTTTTTTTGAAAATATTTTTAGTAAATCTTATTTTAGTCAGGTCAATTTTGAGAAAACGCGCAAGCGATGGCTTTATATTCGGATCGTCCCAAAAAATATCAACGAGGTGATTTTTAGAAAGGTGAGAAGCTAAAGTAAGTATGTACCTTTCTCCCCCACCGAAAGTATCCAAATACGGACTATAAAACCCGAATTTCATTTTTTCCCTTTCTCGACTACCAGATAGGCCCTATTGACAGAATCAGAAAATCCTTTGTTTGACAAAAAAAGGTAAAGAAGAGGGTTGGTTACAAAATTGAAAATAAGCTTTAGACAGTAAATTATTTTTCTTAAAAATTTAATCTTCGGATCAAACATTAAAAAACGGAACAATAGTTTGTTGATCATGATATTACCGGAATAGAAAAGTCGCGCATGAAAGCCATGCATGATGGTTTGAATTTCTGAAACTGTGGGCAGGCTGTATTTAATATGTTCGTTAAGATAAGTAATATCTTCCCCCAAATTTAAGAGCCAATCTCTAGTTTCTTTTTCATATTGGTTATGTCTTATTGTACCAACCGGGAAGGATATTATGACTTTTTTTGAAGCAACGGCTAGTAAATTTTTAATAAATTTAGACCTGTCATTTTTAGGGAGGTGTTCCAAAACGTCAATTGCGCAAACTGTGTCAAAAGAATTCGAAGCGAACGGTAATTTATCTTTTTTTATAATAACATCGCTTTCCTCAATACTTCTTGCGATATTGGCGACAACAATTTTTTTGGGATTGCAAAATTTTGAAAGAAGGTTAAGTTCACCGCCGACATCGAGCACGGTTTCTCTGCTTTTGATGAAGCTGGCGATCTTTCTATGGCGTTCGTAGGTGTCGTAAAAAAGCAAATTTTTATTTTCCTTTAACCTGTCGAGATTTCTTTTCTGAGCCATTCTGTAACTCCCAAAGATAAACTAAAATGATACATCTGTGAAGCGCTTGATAGATAGATTCAATTAAACCAATTTGACCGTCTAAAAATCCTAGTTTCCCAAAAAAGCGACTTGTGAATTCAGAAACCAGCGATTTTGCGACTCTTAAAATGTTAATGGTGGGGTTTTTTCGCCCGGAATAAAAAAGTCTGGCCTCGATTTGAGCCCATTTTGTAGTTTTTGCAAGCATTGAGCTGATGTTTTGCGCGGTGAAGTGGACAATCGGGGCAGTGAAATATCCAAATTCGCCCTGAACGATTGGACTCTCGTGAACCGAACCCTGCCAGCCTAAAAGTTTGTCTTTTTGAAAAAGTCTTGGTGCTAAATCCGGCCACCAACCCCCATGCTTTAGCCATTTGCCTAGAATTATGTTTTTTCTGGCAAAAAAATAGGCGGCATATTTCTTGGTTTTTAGCGCTTTTTTGATCTCCTGGACGTTGTCGCTGTTTAATCTTTCGTCCGCATCGATATAGAGGAGCCACTTGCCTTTTGCAGACTCGGCGAGTAATTGGCGATTTTTAGCGAAATCTTCAGAACTTGCGCTGACAACCTTGTTGGCATAAATTTTGGCAATATCAACGGTTTGATCGGTTGAAGCTTGATCCAGAACTATAATCTCGTCAACGAAGTTTAACTGTTTTAAACAATCCTTTAACATTTTTTCTTCATTGTGAGTTAAAATCAGCGCGGAAATTTTCATTTTAAAAAGCTGCCTTTGCCAAAATTGGTTGTTAAAAAATCCCAAAAGGCCCTTCTCTTGACGGGATCTTTAAGTTGACGGATGCTTTGTCTGACAACTGCCAATTTGGTTTTTAGTCTGGCGTATTTTATGGCAAAAAGCAATCTATTCCTGGTAATGAAATAATCTTGCAGCCGGGAGCCTGACCCCCCGGCTGTTGCGGCATTTTTGTGCCAGAGGATTGCTTTTGGTTCAAAAATTATTTTAAAACCCGCTTTTTTTGCGCGTACACAAAAATCCATATCCTCTAAGTATAAAAAATATTTCTCGTCAAAAAAACCTATTTTTTCAAAGACGTGGCTTTTGACCAACATACAAGCTCCGGTCGCCAAATCGATTGGGTGTCTTTTGGCGAATTGGCCTTTGTCTTTTTGGTCAACGCCAATGTGTCGGCCGATGATATTGTCCCAGTCAATTTTGCCACCCGCGTACCAAATTATCGATCCCCTCTCTTGTTTTTTGTATCTCTCTTTGTGGAATTCGAATCCGGGAGCAAAATAGACCTTGGGACAGACGATATCTCCGTTTTTTGTGGCTTTTAACAAATTTACAAGAAGTAAATGATCAACAATGGTATCATTATTTAAAACAAGAATATAATTTGCTTGCCTTTTAAGGGCATGCCTGATTCCAAGATTGTTGCCGCCCGTATAGCCAAGGTTTTCTTCTGATCGGATAAAATGTACGTCTTTTATTTTTGAAAACGCTTCATGTGAGCCATCATTCGAATTATTATCCACCAGAATTATTTCAACTTGATAATTATCCTTTTTAAGTCTTCTTAGGGAGTCAAGACATTCAAGAGTTGCCCGAATGCCATTATAATTCAGAACAATAATTGCTATTTTCAGTTGATCCATGGCTGCAACTTTCTGACAATTAAGGCGGGTGACAGGAATTTGGAAAAAGATTGAAATTGGAAATTATAAATACCGGGACTAAAACCTTTAAAACCTACAAGCTTGGTGTCGGATATCGAAAATCCGAAAATCAAATCATGGCCCATTTTGGAATACTTAAAGTAATCCAGGGGTTTGGCTAAAATCGCCAGGATTTCTTGCATCAGTTGTAAATAAACAACTTTATCCTGGACAGTATTTAAGTGTTGATCGCCTGTCATGAGTATATATTGCCCGTTGACCTTTACGCCACGGGCGTTAATCTGTGCTTCTCTATTATCCAGTTTCAAAGTCAGACGGTCAAAATTTTCAAAAATACTCAAGTTTTTGGCCTGGCCAAGTATGATCTGGTTTTGGGGATTGATACCGTCTATCTGGGCGGGAATTTTTCTATCCAAGTAGTGATTCGTATCGCTGTACAGATAATCACGTATTGGATAATTTGTGTAGTAACGCAAATCCCCTAATATATAATTATTGCCTTTTTTGAAAATGGCAGCCCTGAATTTAGGAGACATATACCAAAAATCATCTTTCTTGGTCACAAAATGGGATGGGGAAATTCCGGGATATTTGCGCCGATACCAATCGGCGAATTCTTCCATTGTGACAACTTGCAGCTTGTCGAGGTTTCTTAAGGAATCGATTTTTTCAAGCTGTTTTTGAAATTCCTCGGCAAAAATCACAGCCTCCTGCCCCGCTTCTAAGCCAATTGTAATTTGAATAAAATCGGATTTGGGATTTTCTAGATAATGCCAGAGAAGTTTATCGAAGAAAGAAGAATCAAAGCCGTTTCTTATGTAATCGTTTGCTTGAAGGCTATATCTTGAGTCTTTAATTGTCTTTCCGAACCCCGCAACCGGATCACGCTGGGCCCATTGAATGTTGACGATAGGAATTTTTGATGTTTGATTTGGGGCGGGTTCCAGAGAATTGTATTTTGATGGATAGTAGGGAAAGCTCCAATATTTACCCCATATTGATGCGGCATCGGTATCGTACTGATCAGATACAACAAGAACGCCTTTTACGCCTAATTTTGCAAGAAATGCTTGAGATCTTGCATCAATATACCAAGCTCCGGCTACTTGAGGGAAAGTCCCAAAAACTTCTTGGTATTTTTTGAAATAAGTTTTAATTAACTTTCGGCGGTCTTGGATAGAGTATCCGGAGAGAAAAACTTTGTCCGGTCGATAATAATCACCATCGGCAATTTTGTAAGAAACACCGGCAGCAGTTGCCCAATTTTCGCTTACTTCCAAAAAAGCTCCGACTTTTTGATTTTTGTTCGATTTTCTTAGAAGAGCTAAGATTTCAGGATCTTCCAGGGTATCGTATTCTAAAAGCCATGTTGCCGGAAGATTCCTGGTTTGAATAGCATCCAGCTGTTGTTTTAAGTTGTTAATTGATCTGCCTTGCCAGTAATCCCTGTTTCTTATGGGGTTGACGATGGTGATAAAACGGTTTTGAAGCTGAGCTGTTCGCTCTTTTTTTGAAAGTTTTACCAGGCGAATGTTGCCTTTTATTTCCCAAACACCAGAGATATTGGCCGGTTGAAAACTGGCTATTTCGAAAAGAGGATTTGCCGGAACCGAAACTGCCGGGTCTCTGGTTATAACATAAAGGCTATCGGGCGTGTCGTAGTGTTCAACGTCTTGGGGTATTTTCCCGTAAATTTTTACAAGGTACCGATATGGACCGGCTCTGGAATCGCCGTCTAAGGTGGATGCGATGTTGAAAGCGCCGCTTTCGGAATCAAAAGCTATAATTTTTGAAATTTGCCTGATTTCTTTTAAGGTGAGATCTTCCGGCATGGTGTAGGCGGACGACGAGAAAAGAGTATTCCTGGGGATCAGCAAACCTGATATAAAAATTAGCAAAAAATAAGGGACGATTCTATTGATCTTTGCGGTCAAATAAATGGCCAGTCCTAACATGATAAATACCAGTGGATAGGCGGCGCCAAGATAATGAGGTTGTATTTTTCCGAAATATAAAGAGGCGGCTAAAATATTTAGTAAGATTAAAATTATGGAAAAATAAATCATAGGTTTTAGGCTTTTTTTTATGGCATTTATTATTATGACTATTGCTAAAAACGCTAATATTAAAAAAGCATAGCCGGAAAAATTAAATCCAAGCGAATCTTGTTCCATAATCCGAAAAGCAGAAATTGCATTTTCTTTAAAAAAATTGGGGGGGCTGCTTGATGTCTGGGAAAGAATAGAGATTTGTTTAAGCGCTTGGTTAATTAAAAAAAATTTATGTCTTACCTCAAAAAGAACAATGGGGGAAATCGCTACAAAAAAACCTAGCCCCAAAAACACATTTTTTTTGATTATTTGGGATTTTTGGTAAAGAAAGATATAGACCAAAAGAGGAACTGCGAAAATTGCTCCGAGATAGTGAAAATTTAAATTTAGTCCGATTAAAAATCCGAGAGCAAAGTAAATGAAAATTTGAGACTTAATTTTTGTCTTATTGGATTCGTGTAGCTTTATTAATAAAAAGAAAGCCGCAGCAATTGTCGCAGGCACAAAATAAGCCTGAGACGGCGGCCCTAGAGAATTAACCCAATAAGGAGAAACCGCGCTGATTATAGCCGCAAAGATTGCGGCTTTGCTGTTGAAAAGTTTTTTGGTAGCCAGATAGATAAAAAGGGTCGTGATGATTCTTGCAAAAATGGCGGAGAGTGAAATGCCTATCGGATCGAAATTAGCCAAAAAAAGGAACGGCGCCATAAAATAATAATAAAGGGGCCCGACATAAAGAGTGGTTCCTCCAAAACGGCTAATTTGGGGACCAAGTAGTGTAAAATTCCCATGAAGAATTTGCCAGATTTTTTCAATGTCGTATCCCTGATCGCCGCCAAATGTGGTAAGTGCTTCAAGTCGCCAAATTCTTAAAATTACCTCACCGATTACAATGGCTATTATTGCCCAGTGATGTTTAAAGATTTTTCTAATCACTTTGTGAAATTATATACCAGTAATTGACAGCTTCCAAAGTTTTCCATAAACTAATAAGACTAATGAAAAGTTGGGTCTGGTCTCTCGGAATTATTTTGCTAATTGCAGTAGTTGGTATTTTTTGGTCTTTTGGAATCAGCAAAGAAGACAGTTTCAGCAAAACACCAATTGCAACTTCTAATCAAGTGAGAAACAATGAAGCGACAAAAACAAGTATGAAAAAGACTTACAGCCAGCCACCACCAGTTCTTACTACAGAACAAATAAAGGGTAAAAAGGCTCGGGTTAAAACGGCAAGGGGTGATATCATTTTTGAACTTTTTACAGACAGCCCAATGGCAGCTTCTAATTTTATTTTCTTGTCGCAAGATGGTTTCTATGATGGACTGACTTTTCACCGAAGGGAAGAAGGGTTTGTGATTCAAGGAGGCGATCCAAATGGCAATGGGGCGGGCGGGCCTGGTTACAATTTTGCTGATGAGGAGGTGACGCGGGATTATAAGAGAGGAATTGTAGCAATGGCGAACGCAGGACCAAACACTAACGGCAGTCAATTTTTCATCATGCTTGCCGATACGACGACTTTGCCAAAGAATTACACAATTTTCGGGCAGGTTGTAGGGGGCATGGATGTGGTTGATAAAATTCAGGTTGGAGATGTGATGGAAAAAATTACGCTAGAGTAAATCTCTAGCAAATAACTTTTCTTATAGCGTAAGTCTCACAACTAATGCCGCAAGAGCTTTTGCCCCTCTTTCGAGGTCTTGCGCGGTGGAATATTCTTGGGGCACATGGCTGGCGCCACTGTTTCTGCTTGGAATAAAAAACATGACGGTTGGGATACCGGCTCTGGCGGCATTTTGCGAGTCATGGCCAGCGGGACTAAATGTGATCTCGTATTGACCCAGATTATGATTTTGGATTACTGCTTCTGCTTTCCTAACCAGCTCCTGATCCATGGTTGTCGGATCGTTGCTTCCTGACAATTTGTTGATGGTATAGTCAACATTTGTTTTGTTAACTGTTTCGATTTTTGCGAGCACTTCATGCCAAACATGGTTTCTTACAAGCTCGTCAGTTCCCCTGACGTCAACACCTAAAATGATCTGTCCCTCTTGACTTTGCGTCAAGGTGGTCACCGTACCTACAATAGTTTCCTTTTGATAATCTCTGTATTTGCCAGAAACCGAATTGACTATCCTAATTATTTGACCAGCAAGTTTGCATCTTGCCAAAATGCTAGCCGGATCAAAGAAATAATCAGGGGGGTTGGCTTTTACTTCTTCGATAGATATTGCCTGTTGGCTAAACTTCGTGGGGGGCCTGGCATATTGTTTGTTTCTTAGCTGGCCATAGTTTTTAAGTATCGCTTTGGCTTTTTCAATCCTGGTGGCGGATCCGGAAAGAACCACAAGGCAGCTTGCATGGCCCGGAATTTTGTTTAGCGCTTGCGATTCAACCAAGAGTTTGTCAACTGCTACCTGGACATCGAGTTCCCCTGCCAAAAGTGTTGTTTTTATTAAAAAGTCTGCTAGTGGCAACAGGCCGTCGGCTCGATATTGCCGACCCATGGGTGTTGCTCCCGAATGGCCCGCCTGGCCTTTAACTTTTACCTCAAAATAAACACCATCTTTACCAACATTGGTTTTGTTGATTGGCTCACCGATTATTATTTCGCGGCGATCAGGTGCCGCGATTGCTTTAACTACCCCTAAACCTTTCCCGCTTTCTTCGAGATAGGCATTTTGAGAAATGTGAAGTTCAATTGCTGCATGAATCTGGTCTTTGGTAAATCTTGGGGTCTTTACATCATTAAGATTAAATCCCCAAGCGCAAAGAGCTTCACCTAAAGAACAATCGCCGGGCCTTTTAGCGGCCAGCTCTTTATCCGTCAAACCATGAAAAAGCGCCCGGCTTCCGGCAAGCCCATTATTAAACCGCGAAGATTCCTCGGCAGTTGCCGCTAAGACAACAATGGTTCGCGCAAATTTTATTTTGTTTTCACAAAGTAAACGGACAACTTCTATGGCGCCAATGGTGCCTAAAGCGCCATCGTACATGCCGCCTTTGGGAACGGAATCAAAATGAGAAAGCAGCATTACGGCCGGTAACTCTGGACTTTGGCCATAGCATACGCCGATTAAGCCAAATGGATGATGCTCCACATCCATTCCTGATTCTTTCATCAAGCGATCAAGATAGCTGCGTGCCGCTAAGTCTTCTTTTGTGAATGCCAGCCGGGTAACCTCAACGTATTTACCGACTTCTTTGACAAGACCACCGATCTCGGCAAGTTCCAGTAACCTTTTTTCAAGATTCTCTCCGCTAATTTGTTCAAGAAGACGTTTTTCCGTTAAAAAAGATTCATGAAGACCCTTGGGTTCCGCCTCTTGCATGGAGGAAATTATATCATCTCAATTTTCTTCTGATTTTATAGTAAATTTTTTTGGCGGGGTTCTCGGAAATCAAGGTTTCATAGATCCAGTAGCGAATGTCGCGGGATGCTCGCAAAAATTCTTTGATTACTGCATTTAAGAACTCCGTGGGAGATACTTCATGTTTACCTTTTTGGGGTTCAACCTCTAAAGCACTTTTTTCGCTCTCGGGGGTTGAACCCCTATTGTAAAAAAGATCTTTAAAATTTTCTTTTCTTTCCCAGACTTTGGCAAAAAAGACAAGAGCGTAGAAAGCTTGGAAAAGTGAAAGAACTAAACCATGGAGGCCGTCTTTATAGCCACATTCTGCAAAGAAAGTTTTGACAAAGTCGCTTGTAGGCCAGCGGATGGCATCATACCAGTTAATAGATTTACCGGATTTGAGAAAGTTCTCCGTCTCTGACTCGGTATAGGTTTTGTTAAGTTTATTGATAAATTGGGAAACAGTTTGATAGTTATAATGAATCATCGAATTTTCTAACTTGCCGACTTCTCCATCGACTTTTATTTTCTCGTGGACGTGTTTTTCCGGGAATTTTCCTTTACCTTTTTTGAAAAGGCGAAGATTATAATCCGGCCACCAGATTGAATGCTTAATCCATTTGCCAAAAATGATATTTTTTCTGGAAATTTCGTATCCCGAATACTGATTAACGTCGATTTTTTTGCGGATTTCCGCAGATAATTCAGGGGTGAGACGCTCATCGGCGTCGAGCGACAAGATCCAGTCCCCTGCCGCTTTGCTAAAACCATAGTTTTTGTTTCTATTCAGCATCACCGGATCATTAACTCTTGTAAAAATTTTGTCAGTATATTTTTTGGCAATTTGAGGAGTTTTATCTGTTGAAGAATTATCAACAAAAATTATCTCATCTGCTAAATCTTTAACAGAAGAGAGACAATCTTCTATCATTTTCTCTTCGTTGTAGGCTGAGATGACAACACTTAATTTCATGACTTTGAAAAAAACGACGTTAATATAATTCTAGCATCTTCAATTAAGTGTTTTTTGAAGATTGCAAAGGAAACAATGATATAGACCGTTGCTCCTATAGCAACGGTTATTATCAATCCAAATATATTTTGAACGTATGTGCTTTGGATAGCACGAACAATGATAAACATAATTACAGAAACAAGAAGTGGGCCAAAAATATTTCTGCTTACGGAAACTGAAATTTCCTTTTTAACAAAATAAATTGTAACAAGAGAAGTCGTGGCGACGATTGCCGAAGCAATACCGACACCGATAAATCCAAACTTTAAAACAAGCGGATACGTTAGAATCCAAGTTGCTGTTGTCCAGAAGATCATAAGGTTTAAAACTATTTTAGGTCTGCCTGTGGCAAAGAGAGCGTTCGTAAAAGTAGTTGAAATCGCTGAAAAAATGCTGTTTATGACAAATAGATAAAGCAGCGGTAAGGCTTGTTCCCATTTTTGGTATTTGGGGATAACTTCGATTAATTTGGGTGCAATGGCGGCAATTCCGAAGACAGAAGGATAAACCAAGTAAGTAACGAAAAAGAGCGATTTTTCGATTGCTTTACCTAATTCTTGTTTGTGCTCTTGAAGCCGAGAGTAGGCTGGAAAAGTGACTTTGTTGACACTGTCCATAAAGAAGCGCAGGGGCAAAAAAGCAAATTTTTGTGACCAACCGATGTAACCGACTTGGGCGAATGTGAGGATTTTACTTAAAAAGACTATTAAAAGATCGTCCTTAAGAAGAGCGATGATGCTGTTGAGCTGAAATGGTACACCGAATAAGGTTAATTTTTTAGCAATAAGTCTGTTGAAGGCTATTGATGGCATCCATGGAGAGAGAACGTAGATAATTGATAAGCCGATTACGCCTCTTGCTAAAACCGCCCAGGTGAAACTGGCAATTCCAAATCCTGAAATGGCTAAAACAACCGCTGTTGAGTAAAAAACGATATTTTCGGTCACCTGAGGAATGACTAAGCGAGTGAAGCTAAGCTTGCGCTCTAAAAGAATCGATGGGATGGTTTTGAGTGATGATAAGAGAAGAGAGAAAATAAGTACTCTAATTAGTAATAGTCCTTGGCTGTCAAGATTATAAAAACTGGCGATTTTGCTTGAAAAAATTAAGCCGATTGAAACGAGTGTTAAGACAATGGCCTGTTGGATGGTGAAAGTCGTGGCCAAGTCTTTTTGAGACAACTCTTCCCTTTTTTGGATCAAAGCGGCGGCCAGGCCGACATCAGAAAAATACACAAAAATATTTATGAGTGCGGATACAAAAATGTAGATGCCATAGGTTGATTCATCTAAAATTATGGTGAGAACAAAAACTGCAATGAATGTAAAAATTTGGATGAAAAGGGTACGCAGAGTAAAAGTGACAACTCCAGATACGGCTCTTTTTTTGATTAGTTCTATGTCTAATTGGTTACTTGGGTTTGACATTCTCAATTGTTCGAGTTTATCGAGAACTTCCCTAAATTCAAATATTGAGTTCTCGACTTCGGCCCGTCAAACGTGTCTTCGCTCGAAGAGTAAATATGATCATAATGATTATTGTGAAGACTGAAATTGAATTAGCGGTTGTTCCTATTGGTGTGTTTTTAAATTCTATTTTAACTTGATGAAGTCCTTTAGAAACTGTAAAGGTAATTAACTTTAAGCGATTATTGTCGTTGATTGTTGATTTGTTTCCGTCGATGTTTAGTTGCCATCCAGGAAAGTTGAAAATATTGGCTTTGATTTGAGTCTGATCTTTTGCATTAACAGAAAAAGTTACTTTATGAGGAGCTGACTTTAGATTTTCAATGTTACTTTGACCGCTTATTATTTCTATTTTTTGCTTGGGAATGTCTTTTCTCTCGATAGCGGCTATGTTTGTACCAAGATCACTTTTGAAAAGTTTGGTGCCTTGAGGTAGATATTCAAACGATGATGATGAAATATCCCAGTTAATAACTTCATTTGACGTGGCGATTTCATCCGTAATATTTTCTCGGTAAGTTTGCGGCTTGAATAATTTAAGATTAGGGATAACAAGTAAAATTATTAAGAAAAAGCCAACAAACAATTTTAAAATTGGTACTCTTAAAAAGTAAATTAAAGCTCCGACCGCTATTGAGCTAAAAATGGCGGTAAATAACAAAAATCGCCAGGGAAATTGCAGATATGCAAGGGGCGGCAACAGAGTCCAAATGAATTTTGAGTAAAACGTAGTCATAAAGGCGGAAAAGATGAAAAGCGCGAAATTGACAATTGACCCTCCTACGCTAAAGCTTCGGAGGGCAAGCAATTTATTTTTAATACCTTTATTGTAGACCAAGTGAGCTATGGCTAAAATGAAGGTAGCTACCGCTGCCAAAATATGCAGTTTGCCTATTTTGAAGGAAATGCCGTCAGCCAAACCAGCTGCCGATCCTCCGAATCCCCAGGGCCAGTTCCAAAGTTGAGCAGGATAAACAAAATGAATGTTGTAGTTTGCGAGATTTACCAAAAGAAGATTATCGACAATAGTAAATTTTTTTTCGGCGAGTGCAGGAAGCCAGAAAAAGGCGGAGAGGCCGAGCGCCAGAAAAATAGTAAATAGTAAATAGTAAATAGTAAATAGTTTTTTCTTTGAAATAAGAATTAAAAATAAGAGATAGAGCGGCAAAATCAACATAAATGACAGAAAGATGAGATTGTGAGTAATCATAAGTAATGCCAGAAAAATGGCGGATAGATGAATGTGGATTGGTTTTTTAGTGACAGTTAATTTGTAAAAAGACCAAATGATGAGCGGTAACCAGACAAAAGAAAACGATTCGGCAAGTGCTCCCCGGACATAGACATCTAAAGCTCTATAGGGAACAAACATATAAAAAAGTGCCGATACGATTGCCGCAGATCTTCCCCAAAATTCGCGAGTTAAAACATACATTGCGATCCCAGACAATAAAATACTTGCGCCAAAAACTATTTTTACAGAGTCAATAAAACCAAAGCCTGCGGTGTGAAATATCTCTCCTAATATGTAAACCAATGGCGGATAGAAGACAAAAAGCGGATAACCAAATCCAAAACCTAAGCCATCTACCCAACGGACTGGAAATTGTCCTGTTTTAATGGCTTGGTCAAAAACAAAAAGTCTGGCGATTTGCTGATCGTCATGGATAGTGTAAAAACCAGGTACAAAAAGAGGCAGAGAAAGCGCAAGTGTGGCTGTCGCGATAACTAAAATTGCAATCAAATCTTTTTTCACTTAGGGATGTAAATATAGACAGGGCCAGTTATCGACCCATTTTTATATGCTTTTAGCAAACTTTCTTTATTATAGTAGATTGAGAGCGAAGGATCATTATAAATTGCTCTTATGGCATGTTGATCTAAAAGGGCTTGTCTTTGCCATTTGGCGGAAAGAGGATATAAAACAACTGAATTTGACTCTAACCGCGGGAATTGCTGTTTCGTGTCGAAACTGAACTCTTGGGCAGTCCTTTGAGCTTCGACCATCCACGAATTTATCTTATAAAAATTGAGGGTACTTATTGAGGTTGCCAACCATATTAAAAGAACAGGTACCACTAAAATGGTTCTCTTGCTTTGAACAACAAGATAAGAGATCAAAATATAGATTCCGAGTGCAGGAAGTGTTAGGTACATCGAGAAGGTGTGATTAGGAATGATAAGAACTGGCAGGACTGCGATGGCAAACCAAATTATTGCAAAACCAATCAAGCGAAAATTAATTGGTGGCCCATTTTTAATTATTATTTTGATCGGGATAATAACTGCCGATACTAAAACTAAAAACGCACCTAAGAAAGTTTTGAAGATGAGCGGCCAAAATTCTGAAAGAAATTGTGGGTTGAATACAAGAAGATTTGTAACAACCTGTTTTTTAAATTCTTCAGGAATGTTGAGTGCCCAGAGAATGTACCAAAATAAAGCTTTGGTTGAATCCAAATCAAACTTGATGGCATATTCCGTGATTTGGGGAACTTTAATGAAAAGAAATCTAGCGATTAGATAAAAGGCTGAGATTAAAATAAAGGGAGAAAAAATTTTGATGGATTTTACAATGGTGTTTTTTAAAACGTAAAAATAATAAAAACCCAAAATGGCAGGCCAAGTTATTGAAAACTCAAAGGAGCCAACTGTCAGAAGATAAAAGATAAAAGATAAAAGATAGAATTTTGCCTTTTGTTTTTTTAAATATTTTAAAAAAATAAAAGAGGTCAAAAGCCAAAAAAATGTACCAATGATATTGTAGGCGGCGGCGATCCATGAAAGAGCCATGAAGTGAATTGAGGATGTAAGCCAGAAGAAAGAAGTCAATAGGCCAATTTTAAAATTCTTGGTGATTGCAGTCGCCAGCTTTATTATTAAAAAACCGGAAAACATGAAGAAAACAAAACTGATAAGCCTGAACCCCATAGGATTAAGGCCGAAAAAATAGTTTGAGAAGAAAAAATAATTCTGCAGGCTTATTGGTCGATAAGCAATGATATCATTTCTAAATTTAAAAAATTCTAGATATTCATGTAAATTGTGCGCTTTTGAAATGTTAATTTCAAAAAAATCATCCTGGAAGAAAAAATAATTAAGACTGGAATGATAAAGTGCTAAAGAAATCAAAAATGCAGCTAATAACAATAAGGCGGGAAGTTTCTTTGAAAATAGATCCATCATTCCAGTGTGGGTGCGATCACAAAAATTGGCAGACTAGCAGGAAAATCAATTTCTTGTTGATGAGTCAGATAATAACTTTTAATGGTTGAGTCGTTATAGAAAACCTGCATGGCGTCATCACCATTTAAAACTTGCTTTACGTTGTCTTCGGTTTCTACTAGAGTAAACTTATTTTTTTGAGAAAAGACGAGATCTGCGGGTTTGAAAATAAAAATGGAGCCAGCCGATGGATCTTTAACCTTCATTCTCGTATATTCCACATATGCTCTTGAAATAGCTTGTTCATTTGATATCCAGTGGTTTTTCCGACTAAAAGATATGGTCAACAATGAGGAAAGGAGCCAGCTTATGGCAAAAACTGCAATTATCAGGTTTGCGAAGATTTTAAGTTTATCCAAGCCCACTGCCAAGATGTACAAGATGCCAAGTGAGGCGATTACCAAATACATTGGGTATGCATGATTCGGCAGGAAAATTACAGGCGTAATCCCTGCTAAAAACCAACCAAATCCCCTGAATAATTTTTCAAAAGAAGTTCTTGATTTAAAAATTACTACTACAAAAATCAAGATTAAGAGTAAAGGAAGGATTAACAATCTTGCAAATGGCAAGACAACAGCCAGAGATGCAGCTGGGTTTGCAAAAAAGAAAATTGTTGCCATTTTTTCTGGAAAATTAAAAATCCAAAGAAAATACCAAGCCAGATTAGTTAAAATTTTTGGTTGCAAACTGATTTCATATTGACCGGTTGCTGGGATCGGGACAACTACAAATCTGGCCAGCAAATAGACTGCAGCAACTAACCCAAAGGGTAGTAATCTTTTGAAATTCGTTCGGGCTTTTCCTCCAACTATTAAAGCTATTGGTAAGATGGTCAGTGTGAACTCACTGGTGGCAAGGCTGGCCAAAAATAAAATAAAAGAGCCAATGATTCTTTCTTTTAAAAATAAAGTCAGAGCAGCCAGAATAAAAGTTGGCCCCAGAACATAAGAGGTTGTTGCCAACCATGATAACGGCACAAAATGGAAAGCGGCAGTACCATATAAAAATGACGAAAGAAGAGAAATTTTCTGGCTTAATTTGAGTTGGCGAAATAAAACATAGATCAAAATAATGTTGGCTAAATGAGATAGAAAGACAACCAGATGGAATCCTGAAGGATTAAAGTCAAAAAGAAGTCTACTATATTTAAAAAAGAGGGGCATAGAAATTGGACGCCAGTAAATTACATCTGGTCTGAAACTAAAAAAGGAGGCTAAATTGCCAGTTTGTACCCAGTTTAAAACAAACCAGTCATCCTGGAAGAAATAATAGTTGAAGCTTGGATAAAATAATAATGTAGTGACAACGAAAATTAGAGGGAAGATTAAAAGTGTCAGCTTTTCAATCTTTAATTTGTAATTTTTAATTTTCAATGAATTTTTAGTGTTTTAAAATTTTTAATTATTGATTCTAAATTTAAAATACCAAAGAGTATTTTCGATAAATCGAAAAGTGAAAATTTCAAATTACTTTTGGGTATCCCGTAAGTTTTTTTCCTATCGCCCAAAAATACCATTTTAAGTATTTTGGGATCCATTTTCTCATATAAAATCTTGACTCTTTGGCAAGATAAGTCCAAATCGTCGGAACTTCGGTTACTTTATACCCGCCAAAGTGGGCTTTGACTGTCAGCTCTAAAGCTAGTTCAAAGCCGCCATTTGATTCGATTTTCGTTTTATCTAAAAATTTCCTTGAGTAGAGACGGAAGGAATTGGTGGCATCGTAAGTAGGCAAACCAACAAGATAATGCAGGCTGATCCCAGCAACTCTTGACATTATTTGTTTAACAAGTGGCCCACCGATTTGACGGCCACCTTTCATGTATCTTGATGCTGCAGCCAGATCATAGCCTTGATCAAACTTTTCTACCATTTTGTTTAAAACTTTAGGGTCGTCAGTTAAATCTGCCATCATCACACAGACCGCTTCGCCGCGAGCTTTTTTAAGACCGGTTTTAAGCGCGTTGAGGGCTCCCCTGCCATAAATATTTTTAACGAGTTTGACATTCGGAAACTTTTTTTGAAGTTTTAAAACTTGGGGCACTGTTGTGTCTTCATCCATATCATAGATTATGAGTAACTCATGGGGAATTTTGACAGAAGATTCGACGCTTCTTGTGGTTTTGTCAATAACTTCACCTTCGTTATAAACGGGCATGACGATCGATAACTTCATGAAATGATTGTAGCTGAGAACTACTTAATCAGTCAAAGATTAACCATGTAGGAGCTTTACCCACTCTTTAATCAGAAATTCAGGCTCATACCACTTTTACGCTATTGCGCATTTTTGTAATAGATTGTTTAATTTATTTATGAAGACTAAATACCCAACAACTAAAGAGATTATTTATCTTTTGGGAATGGGCTTTTTGCTTACTGCTGGTATTGTGATACCGAGAGCTCTATTTGTTGCTAAAGAGATTATCAAAGCAAAGGATGAAAGTGACCGGCGAAGGGCAGAGAAAGAATGGAGAAAATTCAATTTGCCCCATTTAAGAAGAAATTTAAAAAGACTTAGAGATCAAAAAGTCGTAGAGTTTATAAAGAAAAATGGCGAGGAGATTATTAAATTAACGACTAAAGGCCAGACAAAATTCCTGAAGTTTCAATTAAAGGAATTATCATTAAGAACTCCAAAGTGGGATGGTAAATGGCGGATAGTATTGTATGATATTTCTAAATTCCGTAAAAACCAACAGGAACAGTTTAGACGCTTGATTCGCGAGATGAACTTTTTCCCTCTGCAGAAAAGTGTTTATTTAACTCCGTATCCCTGTTCTGAACAGATCGCATATTTAAGAGAATATTTTGGTATTAGTGATGAAGTAATGATTATACGGGCGGATAATTTGGAAAACGAACAAATTTACAAGGAATATTTTGGACTTTGAGCCTCTACCAAAAATACGCAATTGCGTATTTTTGGAATACTGCAGTGGTATTAGCTAAGACCCAACGACTCCGTATCTGACTATCGTTTCTTCTTTATTAACATAAATATTGGCGATCCAAATCTTGCCGATTTCAGCTGTATTTTTAACCTGAACACCGCCATCTGCCATCGCTGGGTAATTCCCAATCTTGAGCATTCTTAAGGTTTTGTTCTTAGGAAGATTGGGTGGCATGAATTTTGACTCCTTGGCAATCTCCTCGTAAGTGGCATACTTTGTGACTATGGGCAAGTTTTGCTCTTTTACTCTGTTTACTTCAATTTCTATCTCTTCTTTTTTTGAATGATCAATTATGCCTTTATAATGAATAAAGGCTTTCTTTGCCATGGCTTGCACCTAAAGGTCTGAGACTGGTAAACATGCCCGAGATAACGTCATGAAGTAAATGACCAGCAGAATGTAGCTTCATATGTTTGTAGCGCCAATGCCAATCCAAAACCGCATGGACAGTCTTTCCAACTTTTAATGTACCTTTTGCCTGATGAGTAATTTCATCATTAGATAATCTTACAAATTCAACGCTTATAGCCCCCAATTTTCCTCGGTCCGAAGGCTGTCCTCCACCTTCTGGATAAAAAATAGTTTGATCAAGAACAATATTAGTTAAACTCCCTTTCGGCTCGATTGATAAAACTTTTGAATCTATTCCCCTCAAATAAGCGTCTTCATAATAAAGAGGTTTAGTTTTCATATCAAACATCGCGCCATTTGGATTCAAAAATGTCACCTAAGCCCTCAATTGGGGTTTTGGCCAAATGACTCTCCAGGGATTTGATAGTAAAAATAATCTTGTTTGTTTTGAAAATATTCCAAACATCACAAACGACACAATTTTTAGAGACCAATTTGCGGACATGCGCAATATCTAATTTTTTGTAGAACTCGTGATTGGTTGCCAAGAAGATAAGATCCGCATCTTTGGTGATTTCTTCTAAATTGTTTTGATAGCCTGGAACATATGGATCGTGCAAGAAAACCTTGGCCCTTTCTCTTTCCAGTGCTTTTTTAACCTTAAAAGCCAGCGACTCGCGAATGTCGTCAATTTCAGCTTTAAATGCCAATCCCAGAATAACTGTTTTTTTTCCTTCAAGCCTGATCCTTTCCCTGACTTTTTTTATTAGAAAAAGCGGAATGGATTCATTAATCTTCCAACTGTTTACGATAAGGTCCGGGAAAGGAACATCTCCCACCAGGAAAAATCCGTCTTTAAAAAGACATGGGCCTCCGGTCAATCCAGGTAAAGCAAGGCCTCCTCGTTTATAGTTTCGATTTACAAGATCAACAATTTGGTAAATATCCCTGTGATAATTACCTGCTAAAATCATAAACTCGTTGGCAATGGCAAAGTTGATATAACGATACATATTGGTAAAAAGCTTAGCAAGTTCCGCAGAAACACTATCGGTGAGGTTGACTTCAATATTAAGACTCCCAAAAAACTCGGCAGCTTTTTGAGTACTTAATCTTTCGACTCCTCCAACGATTTGCGGGATTTCGGCAAGTTCCGCCAAAGATCTGCCTTCAGCGATTCTCTCCGGACAAAAAGCCAGGAAGAAATCGCTACCAATTTTGAATCCCGCCTCCGTAAGATACGATCTGACGTATTCGGTAGTACCCGGAGAAACGGTTGAGCGCAATATCAAAAGTTGTCCTTTTTTAAAATGAGGTTTGGCGGTATCAAGAGCCTTATCTATCTGCACTAAAGAAGGATTCATGTTTTCATCAACGGGGGTACCCAGGGTTAAAATAATGACTTTAGCGCGGGCGATAGTGGAAAAATCCGTGGAGAAGAAAAGTGATTGGCCAAGATATTTTTGTAGTAAAGGCTCTGCCCCTTCTTCTAAAAAAGGCATCCGGGCCTTGTTGATAAAATCGACCTTCGCTTGATCGGTATCGATGCCGTAAACAAGATGACCCATGGTTGAAAGAAATATTGAAAGCGGCAATCCGACTCTGCCTGTTCCGACAACGGTAATGGTTAGTTTTCGATTTTTCCCTGGAGTTTTTGTTCTTTTAACCAATTAATAACCTCCTTTAGTCCTTCTTTTAATTTAACTTTTGGTTCCCAGCCAAGTAGTCTCTTTGCTTTTGATACGGCCGGAACACGCCTTTTAATGTCATACTTAAAGCCTGGGATAAATTTCGCTTTAAATGGTTTTTTAACTTCCATTATTTCCCAGATTTTTTTTGCTAAATCAATCATTTTAATTTCTGAATCTTGCCCAATATTAAAATCCTGGTTTTTGGCCTTGGGGTTAAGAGCAACTGTGGTGATACCACCCGCAACGTCTGAAACATGGGTAAAGCAGCGAGTCTGATTACCATCGCCTAACAGTTCGAGCGGGTACTGTCCGTTAAGAATTTTTCTGACCAGATCCGGTATCACATGGGCATAACCGATTTCTCTTTCGGGAAATTCATTGATGCCATAGGCATTAAAAGGGCGACAGATCGAAAAAGGGAGTTTATACTCGTCCCAAAAGGCATGACAGTACCATTCACCGCTGAGTTTTGCGAAACCATAAGAAGTGATGGGCGGCGGGATAACTCTGACGTCTTCCTCTTTGGATGGAAAAGTGCTCGCTGATTCAAAAACCATTGAAGATGAAATATAAACGAATCTTTTGATACCGTTTTTGACTGCAGCTTCAAAGGTGCTGCTGTAGATTTTGTTATTTTCCGAAAGAATTGTAGCCGGGTATTTGTGAAAGTAACCAATACCGCCGATTTTGGCAGCAGCGGCAATAACAATATCAACACTTTCAAAAACTTTTTGGGTTTTTTGATAATCGGTTAAGTCTACCCTTACAAATTCTGCCCGCCTGTCGACTTGGATATCCTTTTTAGAAAGATCGTCAGCAACGCGAACATAATAACCGGCGTCTAAAAGTTGCCTAACAATTTCGGAACCAATAAATCCGGCTCCGCCGGTTACTAAGAACTTAATCTTACTCAATTGTCCCCCAGCATATAAATCATCTTTCTGATCACTCCGTTTTGCGCTTTTTTCGCTATTATGGACGTTTTTACAAAAGCCCATAACGGCTACAAAAGACTAAAAGCCGGCGTCACCTGTTACTAAGAATTTTGCTTTCGCCATAAATAATAAAAGTAGCCTCCACCAGTAAACAAAGCTGCCAGTGATATCGCTTCGCTTATTAGATGGATAGGAGACCTACCATAGCTGATTATAACTGTGCGATTCCCTTCTGGCAATTGAAATGTGATAAGGCCATATTGATTGTCGTATTTGATTGGCGCTTCTAGTCCATAAGCTTTTACTTGGTGTCCTGGAAAATAAATAGTATTAACCACTACTTGGATATTCTCTTTTGCGCTAATAATAGCTTGGTATTTTGATGCTTGTATATTTTCTCGTATAATTTGGCCATCACCGATAATTTCGATCTTCTTGTAAGCCCTGTTCTGTTTTTTTTCTTTAACCCATAAGGGCAAATATTCGTCACGGACAGTGGTGGTGTCCTCGTTGGTGGAGTAAAAACTATCTCCCCTGGCAACAAAGACGGCTGGCTTGGTATAGAGTATGGTAGAGACGAAGGCGGCAATAACAACGAGTACCGCAAGAAGACTTTTCTTTTCAGATATGTTGACTTGATAAGCTGCCAGGAAGGCGGCGATAAATACAACTGCTGACAGCAATCTCCAGGGAAACTGGATAATATCAGCAGACGGTATAGCCTGCCAGACAGGTAGTGAGGTTTTGGTCATTAAGACCGCCGACAGGACGACGGCTAACAAACAATAGATGATCAGCCTGTCTTTAATTTTTCGGGTGACAACCAGAAATAGGGTGATTGCAAAAATGCCGACGGTGACAATCCCCAGCTGAGGCGAGAGTCCGTCAGGACTGTTGGGATTAGGACCATAGCCCCATGATGGGATGATTAATTTATGAAGGCTGACTAAGTGGTCTTGCAGCTCTGAGATTCTGATCTGTGAGAGCTTTACATAGCGTAAATCGTGAAGAGCGGGAATTATAAAGAAGGATGACATCGCGATACCAAGGACATAAGCTGATAAAAACATCCTGAGTTTTTTGGTCACAAGATAGCTGAAAAATACAAAAAACGGGATGAAGACTGCTGCCGTGACATTGTGGGACAGGATAAGACCGGCAGTAGCAAACGCAAGAATTGGCAGGAAAATCTTTTGACCTTTTTTGATTTTAAAAATGCTTCCGAGAATTAATGGTACAAACATAAAAGCAACGCCTTCGCCAAGACTGCCTCTGACGTAAAGATCAAGGAAACGATAGGGAACGAATAAATATAGCGCGGCTCCGGCAAAACCGGCTCTTTTGTCAAAAACCTGGGATAGTGCCCAGTACATGGTAACCACAGAGGACACTGTCGAGAAGACGAATATTATTTTGACACTATCTACGAAGCCAAATCCAAGGGCTTTGGGGATTTCTGCAAAATAAAATGGCAGCGGATAGAGGAAGTTTAAAACAGGATAACCGTAATTATTGTTCAGGCGGTCAACAAATCTGACCGGAAACTGACCGGCTGACAAAGTTTGGTGAAATGCCGAAAACCGGATAACCATCCATTCCCCGTCGTGACTTTCAAAATATCCTTTTTTAAAAAACGGCCAGAGAGCGATTATGGATAATAGAATCAAGATGATTAGATGGTTTTTCATAACTAATTTAGACCTTGTTTAAAAGTTATTAAAATTTTCTTTTAATAATCAAGTAAACACTAAAGACTAGAAGTCCAATGAAAGATAATGATGATGTATAAACGCCAATATTAAAAGATTTGGGTTGATATTTAAAAATAATTAGGTGCTTGCCTTTTGGGACTGGTGTTGATCTTAAAGCATAGTGGGCTCTCAAAAGTTGCCAGGGTTTACCGTCAAGATAGACTTGCCAGTCAGGATCAAAGGCATCTGAGATAAATAAAAGCGAGTTATAATCATAATTTGTGGTAATTTTGATTTCATTTGGTTCGTATTTGACCAGTTGCGGTTCGAAGATTTCTTCCTCGACGGGTGAGATTTTAATCGGTGGTTCTTTTTCGAGAATGAGTGTTTGAAGACTAAAATTTTGGTCGTATATTTTTTCGATAATCTCCTTATCGCTTTTGGCAACATAATATTTTGTCGTTTGAAAAACTCTTGGTAATGTCGGTTGGCGCATGTAAACTTGAAATTTGTCGTACTGCCAAAATCCCCGGACATTGTCGCCTGGAAACCGTTCGTAATGCCAGTCTGCACCAGTTTTTGGGTTATCCTCTTTATCTAACAGGTATTTGACTCCTAAAAGCTCAAAAAGCCTTCGGCGATACCCGTTTTCTTCATTAGAGAATACACCATCTGACCTTAAATATGATTCGGGAACTTTCCCCAAAAAGCCAGATGCCAGAAGCTGGGCATATCTTTGCAGTCTTAAAGTATCATAACCTTCAGCGCCATAAACTTTATAATGTGTCGGGGAGTTGAAATCTATGTGAGCAGTGCCCCCGCCATAGAATCTGTCTATGCCCGCAGCGTGCTGCAACCAGTAAAAAAGCGGATGATCCGGAAATATAAATTTCTTTGGTGCAACTGGTAAAAACTTATTAGTATAGTAGATTCCTCCGACGACTATCACTGTTAAAATACTTACAACAAAAAGGGTTTTTAGCCAATAAGCCGACAGTTTAGTCTTTAGTTTAATGATTTGAATCATTGAACCGAGTAAAGGTATTGAGATAAACATTAAAGTTGGCAGGATGAGATTTCTACGCGTGACCGAAAGATTAATCTTCCATGTGTCCTGCGGTTTTAGGAAGAAATGCCCAAAAATTGCGAATAACCAAAGAATTCCGTATATTACTAAGAATGGAATTAAAAAAGTGAAAAATTTTTTTAAATACTTTTTATTGTGAATATTTTGAATAAAATCTTCAAAACCAAAGGCGGAGAGAATTATCAGAAGAAATATTGAAATTGAAATAAACCTTGAAGGAGTAGTCGAATCCAGAAGTGGAATCTGAAAAGTTTTAATAAACCAAGTTATCGGCCCGCGAACGGCGGATAAAATAAAAATAACGGAGACAAAAGTTGCAAATTTTACAAACGAATTTTTCCAAAATCTAAAAATTCCCCAGATTGCAAAAACTAAGGGAATCACGCCGAAATAAGGGGTGAAATCGCCATAAGTCTGGCTCCAGAAATTACCTGTAGCCGGGTGGCCAAAAAAATCGCTGGCAAAAAAAGTTACCAAATTTTTGTATGGCATGATACTTTTTTCAAAAACTTCTTTAGAAAAGGGTAGGGAAATCGGCGAGTTTTGATAAAACTGATAAACAGGAATTAACTGAATCGCCGTGACAAAAATAGTGGTTGCCACCACTAAAAAATAGCGGGCGGCCAAGACAAGTTTTTGGTTTTTGGATTCCCAGGTTTTGTAAACCCAAAATAAAAAGGTGACCATGTATAAATAAATAGCCGTTTGAGGATGTCCGGCGAGAATAGAAAACGAAAGGGAGAGAATCAAAATTAAAATATATCTGAATCCACCTGAAAGCTCGCGATTTTCAAAAAAGTTATTAATTGCCCAAAAGGCCAGTGGCAGCCAAATATAGGCGTGGGAGATATTACCATTTTCCATCCAGGTTACAAGATAGCTTGAGAACATAAAGGCAACTGCGGCAAAAACTGAAGGGACGGATGAGATTTTGAAGCTTCTGAGGGCCATATACATAAAAATTCCGCCTAAAAACGGTTGAGTAACAATCAAAAGAATCCAGGCATTTTTGGGGTCTGTCAGGAAATAAAAGACGTTGAGAGGATAGTAAACGCTAGACTGAAAGTTAGCCAAAAGAGGCTGGCCGGAAAATGTGTACGGATTCCAAAGCGGGAATTGGCCACTTCTAAAACTTTCGGCGGCAAATTCTTTCCAGAGATAAATCTGACGGATGCTGTCTGCCCCTAACATTTCCTTGTGGGTGGTCCATGGGTTATAACCTTCCCAACCGCCGGAATACCAAGGAAAATAAAAAGAAACTAAAAGATCTGCGGGAATCGGATAAAGCCCTTTAAGAAAAATCTTGAAGAAAATTAAACAAGTAACCAGAAAAATAAAAACGACTGGTGCGAGGTTTTGTCTTTTAATCATTTTTTCTGAAACTTTAGGTTGGGAGCAATAATAATAAGTGCAATAATCAGTGAAATTACCATAAGACTCATCATAAAACCGCCAGTTCCCTTTTGGGACCAATCTCCATAATAAAGATATGGAATGTACCTAAGACTTGCGCCAAGGCAGATAATAGTGGCTGCAACAATAAAGTAAGCTCTTGGGACAAGAGCAATAAAAGGGATCGTCCAAAACAAATACCATGGCTGGAATTGAACTTGGGTTGCGCCTGAGGATACAAAAGGAACTGTGATTCGAAATGAAGAGAATAAATAAGTAAAGGCCGCCATTGCAGCTAAATTGGTCCAAATTAGCCATTTAAATTTTTCCAATTTATTGCTATTGCCAAATTTTGGATAAAGGGAAGTTAACAATAACCAGGGTAAGTTGAGAACGGGTATATATTTGATCAAAGTACCAGCCAGTAGTGCCACATAAGACCAAACTGTTTTTCTGCAAACGAAAAAATAGACTGAGCCAATTAAAAAAGTAGCTAGAACAACATCATTGTGGGCATTGACAATTCCTTCAATTAAAAACAAGGGATTGATAGCATAAAAAGCGGTTCCAAAAAGAACTGATTTTGGGTTAATTTTTTGCAAAATTTTAAAAACCAAATAAGCATTAATCAGGTGAAAAATACTGATAAAGATCTTAAAGGTTAAAAAATTCAGAATAAATTTGCCAAAACCCAGTATTGCCGGAATTAGTGACATACCAAGCCAAAGAGGTCCATATGGGGAATATCGATGCACCCAACGCATAAACCTTAACCACTCATCTTGGGGAAAATCCAATGGTTTGACGGTGTAGGGATTTGCGTGATAGACAAGAATAATTTTGGCGTCAAAAAGATAATTAAAAAGATCCGAAGACAGGAAAGGATAAGCGAAAATCAGTATTAAGGTATTGACGACTGTTGAAATCTTCAAATAAGTGGTGCCGATTTTTAATTTATAAAAAAGCCACAAATTAAAAATGAAAAACGAAAAAGCAAAAATTATAAAAAAAACATAAATCGATGTAGCGACAGGCCTGTGAAAATAACCAAGTTGTTGCATAAAATTAACAAAGTTTATAACAATAGGATTTTGGGAAAGAGTAAGGTTCAGATCTACGTAAGCGTAGGAGAAAACGCTTAGAAGTCCATAGAAGATGATGTTTTCGGCAAGAAGAGTTTTCTCAAGGCGAGACATGTTTCGTATTATTTTACAGAAACGATATGGACAAAGCCAGTAACCTTTACGCTAATTTTTTTGTCCGGAAATGACTTATGGTATTTATAGCTGGTAAATTGCGTAGGATCACTAAATTCCAAAATATAGAGATTTTTACCACCCTCTTGGGGTTCTTTTTCTTTGATCTTAAAAAGATAACTGTAGCCGGTATTTATGCCGGGCGGCATATCATAATAAACATTGAATGATTCCCCTGCCGAATCATTGATAATATAGTTTACGACTTCTTTTTTAATCCGGTAATTAATGGGTGTCTTATAATTTACTGCCGTATTTATATTTGTAAATAGAAAAACAATTGTAAATAAAACAAAAATAACTAGACTTTGTCTTAGTGCGAACGCAACAAGAATAATAAATGCAAGGAGTGTTTGTTGAAAGTAGTAATCCGGAATATGCCCTTTATAAAATACAAGTCCTAAAACTGTAGTTGCAATCCAGATAGGTAAAAATAATAAAAATCTTTCTTTAGTCTTTAACAAGGCATAAAAACCGAAAATTATAAGAAATATTGTTGCTAGGATAAAGATTAAATTTACTGACTGAAAAAGATAATTAGAATAAAAAGGAATTGCGACTCTTTTTAAGAGAAAAACGGATCTCTCAAGATAATCTGATGTTGTTGGGCTTTCTGTTATAAAATTTTGCAAGCCCTTCAAAATAATATTATCATGGCGGGAATTAAAGATCATAAGGGGAATATAATTGACTAGAAAAGTGAAGGGAGCAACAAAAAACAATGGGAGGCTCTTATTCCTTCTCATTAAACCAGAGAGGGAAAACGCAGCGGTTGAAAGGATAAAAATCGGATTGAAGTTGACTGTAATGATGCCGGCAAGAAAAACTCCAGCAAGAAAATATTTGTCTTCCCCTGAAAAATATTTCCATAGAAAAAATAAAAGACCGATTGATGATAAGAATAAGAAGGAGTTACCGTTGATACCTATCTCATGTGAGATAGCCGCAAATGAAAACGCATAGATTGAGCTGGCGATAAGGGCGGTTTTTGCGTCAAATATTTTTTTTAATACCAAGAATAATAGGCCGATGGATAGTAAACCAAGGATAATCGAGAAATAAGGAATACAATCCGGAGCAAGATTACACAAACCGTAAGGAATGAATTGAACCCAGTTGTAGAGTGGCCCAATAAAAAAACCGGGGAAAGAAAGTTCTTGGCCAATTAAAGTAATTTTGTGATTGACAAAAAAATCGTAGGCTGTTGCTGCCGGTACTTGTTGATCAAAGTCGAACGGGAAGGCGGCCTCTATTTTAGAGATCCTTAACGATAAAGCAATTATAATGATTAGCGCCAGTTTGGCAAATTTGCGGAAATTATCGGTAAACGCCGGCAAAATCATTTAAACGGACCCTGATAACATCACGGAACATTCGCAGGGAGTCTTTTACGGGGTTGACCCTGGTGGATGCTACGTGGTGCCAAATTATGGGAACTTCTTTTATTTTATATCCTGACTTTTTGGCGATGAATAAAAGCTCGACATCAAATGCCGTAACTCGCGCTCCTTTGACTTTTTCCCCTTGACCATAAACTCTTAGTTTGCCGAAGAGTTCCCCGGCAACTTGGCTTTTAAAGCATTTGAAACCGGCTTGAGTGTCCCAAATTCCGCGAACAGCAATGGTTTGGACAACTAAGTTAAATACCAATCCCATCAAATGTCTGTAAAATGGCTCTTTCTCGCGCCTGGCGCCGGGTAATTGCCTTGAGCCGATAACGATGTCATATTCGGGAAAAAACGGTAAGAGCTTTTCTATTTCAGATATGGGAGTAGCCTGATCAAAGTCTGTAAAGAGGATCAGTTCTCCATTGGCTCCGGCAACTCCGGTTTTGACGGTTTCCGCTTTGCCTTGGTGTGGATTTTTAATGACGCGGACATTTTTGTGAGAGGCTGCAAAATCATCGGCTAAACGCGCCGTTTGATCATCTGAACCGTCATCGACGATGATTACTTCATAAGAGTAATTCTGTTTTCCAAGATAAGTAAGTACTTGGGCTAAGACTCCTTTTTCAAAATTGGGTTCCTCATTGTAAGCGGGAATAATTACGGAAAGATAAGGAAGTCTCCCTTCAGTCAATTTCCTTGCGGTCCTCGTCCCTCGGTAAACTCGGGATTGCGGGCCTAAAGGGTTGTCCATCATGGAAACTATTATGGAGGTTAGATTTAGGATTTGTCAAAGAGGTACGCAAGGATTGCCATTCTAGTATAAAGACCGTTTGCGGCTTCCTCAAAGTAAATCGCCCGTCTATCACTATCCACTTCTTGGGTTATTTCATTTACCCTTGGCAAGGGATGCATGATTACTGCTTTTGACCTCAAGTATTTTAGAATACTTCCGTCTATGATATATTTGCCGAAATATTTTTGATAATCACGAGTATTTTTAAAACGCTCCTTTTGGATTCTGGTCTGATAAATTACATCTGCCAACTCTACTTTCTTAAAATTTTCTGTCTCTTCAAAGTGTACCCTTCTTTGCTTTAAGTACTCTTTTAAAGATTTGGGGGCAGCGAGAGCCTTTGGCGAGATAAAAATAATCTTAACTTTTGGGTAATGGGCAAGAAGCGGACAAAGGGAATGGATCGTTCGGCCATTTTTAAGATCGCCAACCATGGCAATGGTAAAGTCTGCCCTATTAAATCTGGAAAAAATCGTGTAAAGATCAAGTATTGCCTGGGTTGGGTGTTCACCCTTACCATCCCCGGCATTAATCACTGGAACCTTTGAATATCTTGAGGCAACTTCAGACGCTCCCTCATTAAAATGTCTGATAACTATAACATCGCAATAAGAATTAACAACTCGGATTGTATCTTCCAATGTTTCTCCTTTGGCAGCGGAAGAAAATTCGGCAGCGTTTTCGGTTGTAATTACCTTTCCGCCAAGACGAAGCATAGCCGACTCAAATGAAAGTCTAGTTCTTGTGGATGGTTCATAAAAAAGAGTCGCCATAATTTTGCCAGAAAGATGGTTATTGTTATATTTTTGGGATTTGATTTTATCAGTGAGGTTAAAAATTTGCTCGAGGGTTTTTTTATCAAATTGCCGGGCGGAAATTATATGCCGAAGTTTCATCTTCTGGGATCATATATCAAATCAGTTGCCAGATTCAAGTCGCACGATAATTAAAGAGATTTCTTTGTAAAATATAAGCAATTTGAATTATAGTCCACATTACTGCCAGAGGATGGAAAGAGCCGCAGGCGAATATGAGATTCCGAGAATGAAAACCATTGGTGTCATCGGTTGACTTGGACCGCAGGCGACAATGGATTTTGAAGAACAAATTCATCAAGCATCTCAAGAAATGATTCCTCAATATGTTAATCGAGGTTATCCGCCCATGATCGTTCATTATTTCCGCCATGCCCCAATGATTTTAAATGAAGACGGATCTCCTCAAATACCACTGAAACCAGATCTGAGACTTTTGGGTGCAGCAAGGCAATTAGGAACTAATGTTGATTTTTTGGTAATCACTTCAAACACCCCACACTTTTTTCAAAAGCAACTAGAAGAGGTTTCAGGCCGCAAAATGTTGAGTATTGTTGACGTAGCTCTGGATGAGGTCAAAAGACGTAATCTTAAAAAAGTCGGCGTACTGGCGGTTGGTGTCACATTAGAACATAAGCTTTACCAATATTCCACCTCGGAGGTGAAATAGGTATAACACCTAGGTATCCGAGTCAATTACTAGGTGTTTTATCTTATCAAGCTCTCTCTGGTAATTTGCCTGGTCAAAGACGAAACCCTTGTAATTTTGTTTGTCCTTGAAAAATGAAAGGATTGTTTCACTGTTGGAAATTCCATCTTTTGAATCACCAAGATGTTCGAACAACGATGACCATTGGTAGTTTTCTAAATCTGATAAGTTTTTTACTATAAAAGAAGAGTGGGGGTTAAGGTGAATATAACGAGAGACATGAAGAAATTGTTCATCAGTTTCGATTCTGACTGCTTTAAACTGATTAAGAAACAATTGGCCGGTTCTTTCATGCTTGACATTAAAATAACGCGTGAAACTATTTTGAAAATTGCTCATAAAGCGAGATATGCCACCATCTTGTACTTGTTTTATAAGAAAATGGAAATGATTGGGCATAAGACAAAAAGAAAGAAACTCAACCAAGAACTTTTCTTCTCGTTTTACATCTGAAAAAAATTTTCCTTTTTCTTCTCCAGAGAGGATTAAAAAACGGGAGAGCTTAACTGGTTGAGAGGAGAATCGATAGAACTTAATAGTAATTAGAGCTCGCTTGTATTCTCCAACACTTGTAAATGTTGGACGATGATCGATACCCCTGTTAAAGACATGGTAAATCTCGCCTGTTACCAAAGGTAATAATCTACCCGGCATGTGTCAGTTTTACTAAAATTTTTCCTAGGTGTCAAGGATAATCCACCTCCCAGGTGGAATTGGTTGGGTTAATTTGTGATTTATATCAGATTCCTTTAACTGCCGGTTTGCCGGATGGACTTGGAACACCGGGCCAGTGGGTGAGACGAAAGACCCTGATGCCAATGTTGGGCAGCTCCCACTCCCCTTTTATTTCAGAGCGCCCGAAGCCGGCAATTTCCCAAGTTGGATGGCCGAGGGGCGCACATTTCTTGGATTCGCAGACAACTAATAGCTGGTCCGTAACCATAGTTTCCAACTCCGTTGGTTTATGTCCGGCAATTTCCAGAAAATAGCGGTAGGCATGATCGCTATTGTGATCGGTGATCAGCGCAAAATTGAAAGGGTTACCTTCCGATTTTTCTACCACAAAATTGGCAACGTCCTCAGTTTGTTTGATGAGTTGATTTGGAGGGAACCTGTAAAAACCGTTGGCGATAAAGTAAATAAGTGCGGCAGTCGTAAATATGATGCTTGCAATTTTTAAAATATTTTTCTGCCAGACAACCGAGAATACGAGACCTGTCAGCAAAAATGGGGCGGGAAACATAAAGCCAAAATAATAATCAAATAATTGACCAGAATAAAAACGGAGGCTTAGCAAGCCTACCAAAAACCAGATAACGCCGATTGAAAAGATTAGTCTGTTTTTTTTATTTTGCCAATTTTTGGCAAGACCGTATATCCCTCCAAGGGACAAAACCCAAAAAAAGATTTTAGTTATTATTGTCTCTTTTAATTTTGTGATTTCCTCAAGAAGGATATTGCCCATATTTGAGGTTAACCAAAGATAGTTGTAGGTTTTAAAACCATGTGTTGAGCCGCGAGTGGTAAATTCATAGATTGTCTTAAAGTTCGGAAAATGGTGTTTAATTTCAAAAATCAAAAAGGGAGAAAAGGAGAGAAGCGAGCCTGCCGTGATTAGAAGTAAGGCTTTTGGTAAATGCCGGAAGTTTGTATTTAAAACTATGATTAAAAATGAAATCGGAACCAACATAATCGCCAAATAATGAAGCTGGATGACGACACCGAAGCACAAACCCGCAAGGACAAAAAAGAGCGGATTTTTGCGGCTGATTGCCAAATAGAGGCTGTAGATTAAAAGAAGAGCAAAAAAGGGCAATGGATTGGGGTTCCAAGAAGACCTGGAATATCTGACAATAAGAGGGGCGGTAGCGTATAGGAGACTTGCCAAAAATGCCGGATATAGGCCTGCCGTATCTTTTAGAAATTTGTATAAAAGGAAAACCGTACCGACGCCAAAGAGAGCTACCATGTATGAAGGTCCGACCGGATCAAGACGCCATATTGCTAAAAAGGGAGCGGCAAGCCAGTAGTAAATAGGTCCTAAATAAAAACCGCCGACTGAAGCGGTTGGCCCAAGAAAAGGAACCTTGCCGTCCATTATCATTCTTTTGGCAACCAACATATCCCTGCCTTCATCTCCAAGAAAAACAACATAATCCTTTATTTGCCAGAAACGGAAAAAGGCAGCTGTTAAAAGGAGAATTAAAAGCAGATAAAACTCAATCTTTTGAGTTTTTAGCCATTTGATAAGATCCATGGGAAAATTAGGCTTGAACTTTTGCCGGTGCCAGGTGCTCTCTAGCTTTCCAAATCCAAAGGATGTTGACAAAGTAATTAAAAAATAGTCCGATAATAACCCCTATTGCCAAACCGATCTGTTCGTGAAGATTAAACACTCTTACTGAAATTAAGATTGAAGCTAATTGGATTATAGGACTGCCAATTGAGGATAAATTGAATTTGGCAAATCTTAAAAAAACTGATCCTTCGTGGGATCTGCTTTTAAAAGTCCAGTTATCGTGGAAGATAAAATTGAAAATAATTGAGAGTTCGATAGAAATGATTGAGGAGACAAAAAGCCGATCTAAATTTAGAAACAACAATTTCGACGCTTGTTCAAAGGTCGGGATGTTTGAAAGAAGAGGTTTGTCAAAAACGGTAAACGAGTAAATTTGGCCTCTGTTTAATAAACCCAGGACGATCGCATTTGAAAAATAGCTGCTGGTGCCTACGGTCAAAAATTTAAGAAAAGTCTTAGACCTTACCAGCCGGGCCTTGAGACCGAATTTAAGAACATCAATGGTATAAGCGACGATTTTAGCCTTTGAATAACCTTTTTTTCTGTCCGTAAAAATGACCGGCACTTCGCAAATTTTGGCATCAGCTGCGATCGCAGCATACAGGAAAGCCGGCTGAATGATATAAGTTTTTGATCTCCAGGGGATTTTCGAGAGATTAATTTTTTCAAAAAGTTTTTTAGTAAAAACTCTGTATGAAGTGGTATATTCAGAAATTCCAAATGTACCCCAAGCCAATTTACAATAGAGGGCCGAGCCCCTGGTGAAAAGCCGCCTGTGCCATCCCAAGAGATTTTTGCCCCCGGGCATTAATCTTGAACCATTGACCAGATCATACCCTTTTTTGATATATTCGACCATCACGGGGAGAGTTGCCGGGTCATGAGAAAGATCACCATCCATCTGAGCCAAGATGTCGGCTTTGAACTTATCAACGGCATATCGATGGCCTTTAATAAGACCAACCCCAAGGCCCCTTTCTTTTACATCCAGATAGTGGACATGGGGATTGATTTGCGAAATTTTTTTAACAATATCGGCTGTACCATCCAATGAATGACTATCGGAGATTAAAACGTGCAAATCCATCCCCTTTAAATTTTTCTGCTGGGCCAATACCTTTTTGATGATCTCTTCAATGTTCTCTTTCTCGTTATAGGTGGGGATATTGACAACAAGTCTCATTGGGAGTTTTTCGAAAGTAAGGCAATATCTGCCTTAACCATCATTTCGACAAGCTTGCTAAATGTGATTTTCGGTCTCCAGCCTAAAACTCTTTTTGCGCGAGTGGCATCGCCAACTAAAAAATCCACCTCAGCCGGCCTGAAAAATTCTTTGGAAACTTTGACGTATTTTTTCCAGTTAGTAATTCCAATAACTTTAAAGGCTTCTTCGACAAATTCCGCTACGGAATGATTAACGCCTGTTGCGATAACATAATCATCAGGCTTGTCCTGCTGGAGCATCAACCACATCCCCTGCACGTAATCTCCGGAAAACCCCCAGTCGCGTTTTGCTTCGAGATTGCCGAGAACAATATGGCCGACCTGCCCTAAATGGATCCTGGCGACGTTATGGCTGATTTTACGGGTAACAAACTCAAGACCGCGACGGGGTGATTCATGATTGAAAAGGATACCGGAAACTGTAAAAAGACCATAAGATTCCCTGTAATTGATTGTAATCCAGTGGCCGTAAACCTTGGCCACGCCGTAAGGGCTGCGGGGGTGAAAAGGGGTTTTTTCATTTTGGGGAGACTCTTTCACTTTGCCAAACATTTCAGACGATGATGCCTGATAAAATTTGGCATCCGGTTTGACTTGTCTTACCGCTTCCAGCATTCTGGTTACTCCAAGAGCCGTAAATTCACCGGTTAAAACCGGCTGAGACCAGCTAGTTGCCACAAAACTTTGGGCGGCTAAGTTATAAATTTCGTCCGGCCTTGCGAGGGAAACAGCTGAAGTTAGCGACTGCTGGTCTAAAATGTCGCCGGGGATCAGTTCAATTTTGTCCTCAATATGCTTAATCCTTTCGTAATTTGGAGTTGATGTTCTTCTGGTCAGACCGAAAACTTTATACCCTTTTGAAAGCAGGAATTCGGCCAAGTACGATCCGTCTTGTCCGGTAACGCCGGTGATGAGAGCTCTTTTTTGGGCCATTCCAGTAATTTTCAATTTCTAATTTTTACTTTTTAATTTATCAAAAATACGCTTTGGTATTTTCATTGAATTTTCAACATTTTAAATTTCAAATAAAAAATTATCTTAACTTTTTTCGTTCGTATTCAATTGTATCAGATAAGGTTTTTAAAAGCGGGATCCTGGGCTTCCAGCTGGTGGCTTTTTGAAACTTTGATGGATCGCAATAAATCATTTTGATATCGACAGGCGGAATTCTGGACTTATCAACTTTCACTGTTATTCTAACTCGCGCCAGACTAAGCAACATCTCTAAAAGATCGGCGATTTTAACCGGGATGCCTGTCCCAATATTATAAACTTCTCCCGGTAGACATTTCTCTAAAGCCAACAAATAAGCTTTGACCATATCTCTGGCGTCTGTAAATTCACGCACTTTTGAAAGATCACCAACTATAATTGTTTGGCCACCTTTTGACTCCATCTCTGCAATCTGAGCAGCAAAAGCGGAAACCACAAAGCTTGCAGATTGTCTTGGTCCGATGTGGTTGAATGGCCTAACGCGCACTATCTGAAGTTTATGGTGTAAGAAAAATTGTAAACCCAACATATCCTGAGCGACCTTAGAAACCGCGTATGGAGAAATCGGCGATAAAGGGGTGACCTCTTTTGCCGGTAAATATTTGGGGTCAATATCACCGTATTCGTCAGCAGATCCGACAACCAGGATTTTCGCTTTTGATTTACTTTTGGCCAAAGCTTCCAGAAGATTAAGCTGGCCGAAGATATTATTTTCCAGGGTTTGGCGAGGATTTTGAAAGCTGGCGGCCGGAGAAGAAAAGGCGGCCAGGTGAAAAACGTAATCCGGCCGGATCAACCTTAGTTCTCGCCTAAGCCGGGACTGATTAAGCAGATCGCAATCAATTAGTTTAATATTATCTTTGATACCGGCGACATTTTGTGTTGAATGGCCCGGGTGGTAAAAGCCAAAAATCTCAAAATTTTTAGAAAGTAAATATTCTGCCAGGTGGCTGCCGGCAAAGCCGGCAATGCCGGTGATTAATGCTTTTTTCATCGGCCGATTCCGTAGTATTTAAACCCTAAACCTTTAACTTTCTCAGGGTCAAAAATATTGCGGCCATCGATAATTATTGGCCTTTTAAGGAGTTTTTTTATTACCGAAAGGTCCATTTCCCGAAACTCGGACCATTCGGTGACAACAAGCATGGCATCTTGACCTTCGATGGCCTTGTAGACGTTTGGCGCGTATTTGATTTTAGGAAAAATTTTTCGAGCATTTGCCATGGCCTGCGGATCATAAGCGGTAACCTCCGCGCCCAGATCAACCAGATGATTGATGACCTTGACAGACGGAGCATCCCGTATATCATCAGTATTTGGCTTAAAAGCCAAACCCAAAACTGCAACTTTTTTACCCGCCAGTCCTCGCTTTAAATGCCCATTGCCTAAAGCCGTCCGCACCTTGCCGATAAAGGCCTCGATCTGACCGTTATTGACGGCATCAACGGAGCGCAAAAGGTCAAAGTCGTATCCAAAATGGTTTGCCAGATGAATAAATGCCAAAACATCTTTGGGAAGACACGAACCTCCATAGCCAACACCAGGATAAAGGAAGGAGTGGCCGATTCGGCGGTCAGCGCCTACTCCTGCCAGCACTTTCTTAACGTCTGCCCCCATTTTTTCGCACAAAGCGGCCAATGCGTTGGCAAAAGAAACTTTGGTTGCCAAGAGAGCATTTGCCGCATATTTTATAAGCTGGGCGGAACGAACATCACAAATGATTCTTTCGCCGGAAATCGGCGCATGAAGTTCTAATAAAACTTTTTGGGCTTTCTTAGAAGTCGCACCGATAACGATCCTGTCCGGATGCAAAGTATCCTCAATAGCCGTTCCTTCTCTTAAGAACTCCGGACAAGCGCCAAATTCGAATTTAGTTTTGGCGTATTTTTTAACTGTAGCCTCAAGATCATCTTCGAAACCTATCGGAATTGTACTTTTAATGGCAATTAAAGTATAGCCGGAAAGGTTTTTGGCAGTTTCCTCCACTGCCGCAAAAAGATAAGAAAGGTCTGCCTCGCCGTTATTTTTGGGGGGTGTGCCCACGCAGATAAAAACCGCTTGTGATTTAGGTACTGCTTCTGAATAGTTTGTGGTAAAAAAAAGTCTTTTTGCGGCTTGATTTCTGACAACATACTCTGTCAGGGACGGTTCAAAAAACGGAACTTTGCCTTTTTTTAATCCCTCTACTTTTTCCCTGACAATGTCAACACAAAAAACCCTATTGCCGAGATCGGCAAAAACAGCGGCTGTCACCAAACCAACATAACCTGCACCGACAATAGTAAGAGTCATGATAATTTAAATTAACAATTCAAAATTTAAGTAATTCTAGCCAAAAACGACCAATTAAATCAATCGACCTTTTGATTGTTCATAAATTATTTTTATTCCTCTTTTCCAGTCGGTTGGTTCAAAGCCAAGAGCTTTAATTTTATCAACTTTGAGACTGGTGTTTTTCGGTCTGGGTACGGCTTGCGCGGTTTTTAAAAATTCCGCTTGCGATCCTTTGCGGAGACGGCCAGGATCTTCACCAAAAACCCCGAGAACTTCTTTGGCAAAATCATATTGTGTGGTAGCCGTTGGGCTTGCCAGATGAAAAATACCTGTCTGATTTTCCGCAAGAAGAAGACTTAATGCGGGTGAAAGATCATCAATAAAAGTCGGAGTAATTGTCTGGTCGGTAAACATCGGATAAAGCCTATTTCCCCGATATAGTCTTAAAACTCTTTTGGCAATATCGTCTTTTTTGCCAAATCTTCCTCTGTACGGATAAGAGATTCTGAGGATTATAAATTTAGAAAGTGCTTTTGTGATAATCTTTTCCGCTTCTTTTTTAGTTATGCCATACCAGGAAATTTTATCAAGATCAGGGCCCATGGGATCATTTTCACTGTATGGCCCGCCAGTCCCGTCAAAGACAAAGTCGGTTGAAATAAAAATTAATTTTCTTTGATATTTAAGGCATGCGCCTACAACATTTTTGACCCCTTCGACGTTAATTTGCCAACAAGCGCCGTTTTTATCATTTCTTTGTTCTTCGGCCCCGTCTACATCGGTAAAGGCAGAAAATAAAACGAGCCACTCGAACTTTTGATTTTTAAAAGACGACGTTAGCGAATCAACTCGCGTAATATCTACAGAAACATGGTCATGAAGGTCGGCTTTGACCAGATTGAAATCGGCAGTGGCAAGTTCGCAAAAACGCGAGCCGACCATAGATTTCGAACCAACCACTAAGAGTTTCATAATTTGAAATCATCCCTGACTTTATTCCAATCAAGCTGGCTGTTTTGAACTCTCCCTTCGTCTTGAGGATTATAAAGCCGGGTTGGAAAGTTTATAAGATAACCGGGTTCGGTGGAAATTACCATAAAGCCATGGTATGTTTTTTGCGGAATAACAATTATGAACATTTCATCCTCGTTTTGCGGCCCCATAACAAATAAGTTAAACTTGCCGCAGCTTTGTGACTCAACCCTGGGATCAAAAACGGCCGTGACAATCCGGCCCGAAACACATATAAAACGGTCTTCTTGATTTTTGTGGACATGCCATTTGTCTTCGTCGCGGGCAACGCCCTGCGGGGTAATTGACAAGTATTGCATGGCAAAAGGGAGATTTTGACTGTCAAAAACGTCATTCCAGTCTTTACGTAAAGTCTCAACCAGTGACCCTGATTCGTCTTTATTGATGACCAATTTTCTTAAGACTACGCCCTCAATAAGATTATGTTGATTTTTGAAGGTGATGTATTGATAGTTCATTGAATAATTTTAAATTTGAAATTTGAAATTATCTTTTAACATACTGCTCTTCATAATATTCTTCAAATTTCCTGTCCTTTAACTTTTTCCACCACTTTGTGTTTTGTTGATACCATTTAATGGTCAGCTCAAGAGCCATGTCAAAATCATATTTAGCATGCCAACCAAGTTCTTTTTTAATACGGGTAGCATCCATGGCATAACGCCGATCATGCCCCGGACGGTCTTTGACGTATTCGATCATCGACTCGCCTTTGGCCAAAATCGCCAATATTTTTTTAATAACCTCGATGTTCGCGATATCGTTGTCTTGACCAATACAATAAGTTTCGCCTATTTTGCCTTTTTGTAAAACAAGATCAATGGCGCTCGCGTGGTCTTCTACATAGAGCCAGTCGCGAACGTATAAACCGTCACCGTAAACGGGTACTTTTTTGCCTTCAAGTAAATTGGTGATCGAAAGTGAAATTAATTTTTCAGGAAATTGATAGGGCCCGAAATTATTGGAACAATTGCTAATGGTGACGGGCAGATTGTAGGTGGCAAAATAAGCACGAACAAGATGATCGGAGGCGGCCTTAGTAGCGGCATAAGGACTTCTGGGATTATAGTTCGTTTCCTCGCTAAACTTTTGCCTGGATGCCAAATCAAGCGCGCCGAAAACTTCATCGGTTGAGACATGATGGAAATGTTTGATCTTTGCTTTTGCCGCGGCGTCAAGTAAAACCTGAGTGCCGACCACGTTGGTTATGACAAATGGTGCCGGATCAAGAATGGACCTGTCAACATGAGTCTCGGCGGCAAAATTGATAACTATATCTATACCTTTCATTGCTTGAGTGACATCCTTGGAACTGGCGATATCACCTTTTACGAAAGTATAGTTTTCATTATTCCGGATATTTTTCAAATTTTCCAGATTGCCCGCGTAGGTTAGTTTATCGAAGTTGACTATTTGATCAGACGAATGATTTTGAAGCCAATAATGTATAAAGTTGGAGCCAATGAAACCGGCGCCACCCGTGACAAGAATTCTCATTTTTCTTTGCTGATTTCTTTAGCAACCAGAACGTTGGCGCGCAAGAGTTCATCAAAAGACGTTCCCGCGTCCACCCACCAGGAAGTTAATATTTTACAAATCATTGTTCCTTCCTTAACGTAAAAATTGTTAAGGTCGGTAACTTCGAGTTCGCCTCTTGTGGAGGGTTTTAACTTTCTAATTAAATTAAAAACTCTATGGTCGTACATATAAATTCCTGTTTGGCCGATGTCGGATTTCGGTTTTTCCGGTTTTTCTTCTATTGAGATAACTTTACTGTTTTTAACCTCGATTACCCCATATTGCTTACTTTTGGTTGCCATGCGTTTACCATAAACAACCGCGCCTTTTTCCTTTTTTTCAAACTCCTCAACATCTCTCTTGAGAGATTGGTTGAATATGTTATCCCCGAGGATAACGAGAATTTTTTCATTATCCGCAAATTCGCCGGCAAGCCCGATTGCCTGAGCAATGCCACCGGCTTCTTCCTGAATCTCGTAGGAAAGCCTTAGCCCAAAATCTTTACCGGACCGCAGGAGATTAATAAAGCTGCCAGAATGATTTGGACCGGTAATTACTAAAACATCACTAATGCCGGCACGAGACATAGCCTCCAGAGGATAAAAAATCATTGGCTTGTTGTAAATGGGCAAAAGGTGCTTATTGGTAACCCAGGTGAGGGGTCTAAGGCGCGTGGCGTTACCGCCGGCTAAAATTACACCTTTCATGCGTCGAAATGGCTCGTGCTTTTGATAGTCTGCCAACCGGCAGACTCTGAACGCACTCGCACTTCTCCTTTCCAAATTTCTTCGAAATTTGGGATCGAAATTGAAGCGACAGATCTAAATTTAGCTAAAAACACTGGGTTAATTATATCAACAGCGAGATTCTGGAGGCAAACTTTTCTATAATCATCAAGGGTTTGATCGAAGTCGAGAGGCGGGTGTCTTATGACCTCTGACACAGATTAACATTATTTAATCGAACAAATCCGCTTATTTTCATTGATCGGTATCTTCTTGACAGAATTCCGGTTACTCTATTAATCTAGATAATTAGAGTGACACAGATTTCGCGAAGGATTTTACTTAAACAGGTAGAACAGCAGATGTTTGAAACTCTTTGGGAGGCGATTTCGCAAGTTCGCGATAAGGATGATGTCCAGATTTTCTTAAACGATTTACTTTCGCCTATCGAACGCGTGATGATCGCTAAAAGACTAGCTATTGCAGCTCTACTGTTAAAAGGCAATAGTTATGAGACAATAAAAGATTTTCTAAAGGTGTCGACTGAGACGGTGGCAAAGATTTCGCTAATACTGAAAATGAATAAGGGCTATCAATTGGCCATAAACAAATTGATCAGGACCGAAGCTGGAAAACAATTTTGGCAAGAAATAGAAAATCTACTCTACAGATTGAGTTCACCCGGAAAGGTATTTTTGCCAGAAGAAGCTGTGAAATATAAACTCGGTCATAAAAAGAAAACGTTAGTCTGACCTTACTCTATTGATCTAGATCATTAGAGTAAAATTATAAGGTACAGTTTTAGTTAATTAATATGTATGGATTAATAAGTTTGTATGATTAATAAGTATGCTTATATGCGGATATGTGATATAGATTTCTATGGAGTGTAGCGGAAGGATCGGGCGATTTGGTCAAGGTAAAAATTGGATTGAATTTACTAGATCTTCAAATTCTTTTTCAAATTGTGATGGGTCGGGGTGTTTTTCGATATCTAAAATTTTGTCACCTTTGCGGAAAAAATATTGGGTTCGTTGATTTTCGTCATATGATTCAAGTGTATATTTGAGAAATTCCCCACCAGGTGTTTGCCTTACGTCTTTTGAGATAATCTTATTTTTAACTTTGCCTTGCCCACAAGCGGGATCAATCAAATCTTCCTCTAGTGTCTGGAAGCAGCCAGAAAATTCTTTAATCATAATCTCTACCTGGTTATTTTGAAGGTCTATATTTCTATGAAGGCTACTTTCAAAATTTGAAATTAGTACAAATGGATATTCTTCCTCTATATACCATCCATTCTGATACCGAAATGAAATTTTGAGATCTTGGCTGGTATATGATTTTAGTTGGTCTTCCCTAATAATCTTTTTTTGTTCGGACGGCTGAACAGTTGGGACGGGATTTTGTTTTAACTGCATAAAGGTTCCTTTGTTTATTTTGAAGTAAAATAATATGCCTATTGTTAAGACTGCAATGATTATCAGAATTATTGAGGTATTTCCCTTTTTATTCATTATTTTTTATCTCTCTGATCATGAGGGACGACTACTTGTACCTGCGAATCTTTTTTATTCCCCGCTAAGTCTTCCGCAACTACTTTAATTATATACACTCTTCCATCCAGATCACTACCATCTCTTCCAGCTTCAAGTTTGACTATTTGTCCAAAATCGGTGATTGCCGGTTCAATCTGATCATACTCATCTTCTACAGTAAATTGGGTGTCTTTTAGATAATCATCTTTGACGCTACCTCTTATTTGAACATTCACCATTTTACCATTGGGAGGCCAGATGTATTTTGGGTCTGCGTCAATGTAAACTTCCGGCGGAGTCGCATCATACTGAAAATTAAATGATGCGGAGCCAATATTGCCAGCTTTGTCAGCACAGGTTCCTGACACTTGAGCGTTGATGTCGTCGGGACCACTGTAAATAATCGGGTTGACACAGGAATCTATTCCGGAGCCCGTATCAAATCCTGTAAAGGAAATCGTAACCGGATGGTTGTACCAGTTATTATTGTCCGATAGACGATCTGTGCTGGCGCCAACTATTGGGGCAGTTTTGTCGATACTAAATTCAATCGTTTTACGGTCTTCTTTGTTTTCCGCTTTATCGAATGATTGATAGATGATTTTATATGATCCTTCCTGTTCAAAAATTAAAGGTTCTTCATATTCAAACCAGTCATTGTCATTTAATGTGTAAAGAGTGTATTGAAGCCCGATTCCCCCATCGTTATCCTTCCCATTCAACTTGACTATAACATTTGATCTGTACCAGTTGTCCTGGCCTTCATCGCTGTTGATTATGACTTCTGTTGTCGGCGCTACCAGGTCTTTCGCCTCACCCATTAAAGCAAACTGCGAAAAATGAAGCGTTTCTCCTGAGGCAATATTGTTGATTTTATCCAGAATTGTAGGGATTGGATCCCATTGTTGGGTTTCTTCATTGAAAGAATAAAGTTTGAGGCTATCTTCGTTAATGTTTGATAAATCTGCGTTGGAATAATCATAGGATATTTGGACGGGTTTGGTGAACTGCGTAACCTTTTGGCCAAGATTATCGGTAAAATCAAGAAAGAATGACGGGATAATACTTTTTATGGAATCGGAGATTGATTCAAATGGACCCCATTTATTAGTTAGTTTGGAAAGAGCAGTGACGGTGTCTGGTGGAACGGTTACTTCAAGGTTGTTGAGGGTAAAACTACCCCCTCCTTGGTTAATGGCAATAGTTTGAGGAGCAGCTCTGGCAATAAACAGGTTATAACTTGGAGCGCCATTTTTATCGGCTGGCCACGGGTCTGGATCAGTACCTTCCCATCCTAGCGGATCGTTTACTCCATATGGATAGTCATCGTCAAATGACCTGTTGCCATTCATGTTTTTAACAACAGAAAAATGGATATGAGGACCAGTGGTATTGCCGGTCATACCTACTTTGCCGATAGGCTGGCCTTTATTTACATGTATTTTTTGGCCTTCGGCTGAAACTATCAAGCCATCACTTGCTAGATGTTCATACCATGTTTGATAACCATTTTCATGATCTATCTTAATAACATTGCCCGCTCCATTGCTGTTTTGCCAGGATTTAAATGTTGCCCAACCAGAAGCGGCTGCTAAGACAGGCGTGTCCAGAACAATACCATTTTTTGATGCATAATCATAACCGTTATGTGAGCGATAAAAATCGTCAATTTCTTTACCCCTAAAGTAAAAGACTTTTTCGACACAACAAGCTACATTCTGCAAGGGATATTTGTGATCAAACCATGAATGTGGGTTTAAGGCGGCTTGCTCAAAACTCAACCCCTTCCCCTCATAATCCCACGGCAGGTCCAAAAAGGGGGTTGGGGTCGGAGATGGGGTGGGTGAAGGCGATGGTGATGGGGAGGGGCTTGGTGAAGGAGCTGAACCGGAAGCATCTACTGTAATTCCGACAAAGAAAAGGCCGGGGTTGTCGATGTGCTGGTCGGAGACCGTTATTTGGGATAAGGTTTTGCCCTGCATATTTTGGGGGACATTAATTTTAAGCATATCGAGTATGGCCGGACCCCTCCCGTGTGGAGTTGCTCCGTTAAAAACTGGCTGTGAGTTGGGGTCTGTCACCCAATTGACGGTGATTAGGGAATCGTTGGCCTGGCGCCATTCTCTGATATTTTGTCCAACAACCAGATCTATGGTCTGATTTGACCCGTCCGTAAAATCAAATACGATTTCTCCCAATTTTTCCCCATCAAAATAATAGGCTGTGTTGAAAGAGTTAATTAGGAAATAGGCTGATTTTGGTGTCTGTACATTGGCTTCAAAAGTAAATGTTCCTAAACCCGGAGAATTAGGGTTTGAGGCTACCATGTTGTATATGGGGGGAATTGTAAATGGAATATCCAAGAAGGTAACATTGCCTGTTGGAAAATCATAGTATAGTTCGGCAAGGGACCTGGCGGCAATAGGTGCCAAAGATATTGGGACGAAATTATTACTTTGGGCATTAGCGTTTTTGACAAGTGATAGACCTATTAGGATAGTTAAAGTTAGATAGGCAATTTTCAACGTATATTTTACAAACCATATGAAAAATTTTGAGTCAAGATGTCGAAAAACAATCAGACGGTTCATGGGCGGTCAGTTTCCGGGAGTTGGGGGGTTGCGTTCTTCAAAATCAGAAGCGGCATCGGTGTCAAAGCCGGGAACTAATCTTTCAAATGAAGCACCAAGCGTAACAAGCGGGACGGAAGGGTCAAAAATAGAAGTGTCACCACCATAACTTAGCTGATCGACTGTCGACCCGGACGCATCCCTAAGGATTAATCTGTCACCGGCATTATCCAACCCATCACCGATTTGCTTACCAAGTGGAATTTTGAGGGCATCCGGATCTTCATTCCAGAACCGCCAAGTTGAATTATCGCGCGAAATTAAGGCAAATTGATTTGGTTTTAATTTGCGGTTGCCGGGAATTTTTCGCGAAATACCGGAGCTATCGGTAATGGTCCAGTTTTTAAGAGAAACTTCCTGATCCGTGGGATTGAAAAGCTCGATCCATTCGTGATTTTGGACGGGTTTTTTGAGACAGCCGGCAGAATTGTTTTGATTGACATTATTGTTGATATTGATATTGACATTAGCATTACCCGATTTGATTTTGGAATTGCCGCCGGTATTTCCCGATGAGGAGTTGTTGCCGGTATTGACGTTGATTCCTACATTATTATTGACTTGGGCGTTGTTGTTTTGAATAATCGTACAACTGTTCTCGATGTCAATAACCGCGCTATTAACCGAGCCGGCGCCATTGCCTTGGATGATAATTGATGCACCCTGCCCGACTCCCCTGTCTTTTGGTGAATCTACGCCATGGCCTGAATCGACCTCGTAATAAACTTCGTTAATAACGATATTGTTGCTGATTACAACTCCGATTATGATGTCAAAGATTACGCTTTTTGCCTGAAATTCGTTGCCGGCAGATTCCGGGAAAGTGACTTTAAAATTGTAAGTTGTTGTGTCACCTGGATTCAGAATCGAAAGTAAAATGCCGTTCGGATCTAAACTGTCATCAAAAAAGTCCTGCACTGTTTTTGCTCCGCCCGCACTCGTGCCGCCGTAAAGATCAACTACACCATTGGAGATTACCATATCAAGTACTGTTTCCAGTTTCGGATCACTTTCACCTTCAGGACCGGTTCGGACACCATTAACTGAAACAAATCTGGCAACGGTGCCACCATTGGTGACAAAGACATCTCGGTCTTCCATGTCACCGGGCAACATGTTATTGACCACAAAAATGGGACTGCCGTCCGGTACCCCATCCCAGACAACATCCAAATCACCATTTGCCCCGATAGTGGAATTCTCAAGAAAATTAGGCGAGGCGAGATTAAAGATTAAGGCAGTAACGATTCCTATTACAAAAATCTTTACTATTCTGAATTTTAATTTAGTTTTCATAACCTGTTTCTTTTCTGAGGTCCGACCTCCAAAAGATTTAAGTTTTTTCAGAGGTCGGACCTCCACAAAATCAAGTTCCTGGCGTCGGTGTTGTTCTATCTACAAAATCGGCGGCTGTGTTAGTATCAATTCCATCAGGATTACGTTCCCAAGAATGATCTGAGTGTACTGGGGTAAGTGTGAAAAAGTATGGATCATCACCATAACTCATCTGGTCCACTGTGGATCCATCGCATCCGCCACTTTTGAGAGTTAACCTATCTCCGTTATTCCTTAATCCGTTACCAATTTTGCTGTCTGAGTTGGCGACAAAAAGAATGCCTGATGGTATTGTCCAAACGCTCCTCAATTCTACTTCGGTAGCTGGTGAGAGAATAGCGAAACTATTCGCTGGGATGGAAGGACTTCCCGGCAAAACATCACACTCATGATTGTCAGTTATTGACCAACCAGCCAAACTTATTGCTTGGGAGGTGGGGTTATAAAGTTCTACCCACTCTGATTTTTCTTCTGTATGTCCTGGTAATCTATGAGGATCTTCAGGATTATAATAGACCTCGTTAATCACAACGTGAGGGAAAGTTTCTGATGCTTGGAAGGTGTTGCCTGTTGAAGTTTCGGTATCGGAGAAAAAGGAGAAGGTGTTGCCGATTAGTAAAAAGGCTGCCATAATAGGGAAAATGGACCGGCAGATAATTGACGTATTGTTCGAACTTGTTGAGAACTTGCCACTAAAATTATAGTAATTTTTAAGGTGACTTCTCGACTTCGCTCGAAGAATAATATAGAAAAGGCTCCTGAAACTGGCGTTGGGGTGCGGAAGACCCATGGGTTTGCCGTAGTGTTCGTAAAGGCTTTTTACTTTTTTCAAGTCTGTCCTTATGTCATGCTGAACTCTTCTGATGTCATCCTGAACAAGATTTGCGATCTGGATTCCCGCTTTCGCGGGAATGACAGCAGAAGATTTTTTGCCTTTTCTTACTTCCTTTATAATATTGTTAATTTCCAACAAAATTACCAAAATCGCCGGGCCAATCGCCAACGCCAAAAAGCCATCCCTAGTTTTGGTAAAAGCAAGCAGTTTACCCACTCCCCTTATGGAAATGTCTGCCCTGCCGATTACGTTTTCTTTAGGGACTAAAGAAAAATCTGCTTCTTCATTGGTATCGCCTTTTGTTTGGTAGAGTATTTGGTCGTTTTGGATTTTTTGGCCGGTTATTCTGTGAGTGACGATGACAGAAGATTTTAGCGGATCTTTGAAAGCAATTATGTCTCCTGCTTTGTAGGTTTCTTGCGGTTTGACCGTTATCAGATCGCCGACACCAATTGCCGGCTGCATACTGCCGCTTCGGACAATCAGGGCTTTATTGCCTCCGATTGGCGCAATGAGCACAATAAATCCTACTGCTAAAGTAAGCAGCAAAATTGACAGCCCGAAAGGCGTGGCTTTTATGAATTGCTTAATCATTCAACTCCCTTTTCAAAATTCAGACGACAATTAGTTGGCCTCGAAGGGCGGAGGTGCTTTTTAGGACAGTAACCCCCGCCCATTCTGTTATCTTTATCACTCAC
>Ga0209542_10000207_pt1 | contig 147591 bp, 136 predicted proteins | sample RifCSPhighO2_01_FD_184028 | JGI IMG/M metagenome (GOLD analysis project Ga0209542, IMG submission 184028) | Soil microbial communities from Rifle, Colorado - Rifle CSP2_plank highO2_0.1 (SPAdes) (version 2) | ecosystem: Environmental > Terrestrial > Deep subsurface > Rock core/Sediment ... | reverse complement strand
TGTCTCCTCGCCGAGCCTCCAAGGCTTCGGCTCGGCTCGTTCGACATCCGTCCCGCTCTTGCGGGACGGAAAACAGGGGCTTCCCCTTCACCCCCAGTGGCGCGCCACCCCTCCCTCCTATTTTTCTCGCCTACTGGCGCGCGGATGCCCCTCCTATTTTTTGCGAAAACTCTTTCAGCCAAGTGACCTTTTTCTTCCACTTCGACGTTTCGATAAAGTCCGCGTTTTCTGTCCACAGAATCTTTGTATAATTTCTTGCGCCGAGGGCGGAAGGTCAATATCTTGTGTCGTTGTTGCCTGTTTATATCAACATATTGTGTTTCCCTTCCTTTTCGTACCCATGAACCCTTCGACGCTTTCCTCTGTTTCATCCGCTTCCAAAGGGGAAACCCGACCGTCGAAGAGTCTTGCGAAAAAAGGGAAAGGGGGAGGCCTCTCCATCCGCCGCATGTTCACGACGCCGGGCAACGATCCGCTGGAGGAAGTGACCTACGAACGGCGTGTCAGCAAGATCGCAAATACCAACGGATCGGTGGTGTTCGAGATGCAAGGAGCGGAGATCCCCGCAAGCTGGAGCCAAGTGGCCACGGACATCGTCGTCAGCAAATATTTCCGCAAGGCAGGGGTGCCGCAGTATGACGAGAAGGGGAATGTGATTATGGATGCAAAGGGAGAAGTGGTACGTGGCCCCGAACGCAGCGTGAAACAAGTCGTCCGCCGGCTTGCTGGATGCTGGAGGCACTGGGGACAGCAATATGGCTACTTTGAAACGGCCCAGGATGCGCAGGCGTTTGAAGATGAACTCAGCTACATGCTGGTACACCAGATGGCGGCACCCAATAGTCCGCAGTGGTTCAACACGGGTTTGCACTATGCCTACGGCATCACGGGTCCCGCACAGGGACACTATTACTGTGAGCCCGAAACGGGCGAAGTGAAACGAAGCGAGGACGCGTACACGCATCCACAGCCGCATGCCTGCTTCATCCAGTCTGTGGATGATGACATGGTGAATGAAGGTGGCATCATGGATTTGTGGGTGCGCGAGGCGCGTCTGTTCAAATTCGGCTCCGGCACGGGAACGAACTTCAGCAATCTCCGTGGCAATGGCGAGCCGCTGTCCGGTGGCGGAAAAAGCTCCGGTCTTATGAGCTTCCTGAAAATCGGCGACCGTGCGGCTGCAGCCATCAAATCCGGCGGAACTACGCGCAGAGCTGCGAAGATGGTGTGCTTAAACATCGACCATCCGGACATCGAGGAATTCATCAATTGGAAAGTGAATGAGGAGAAGAAAGTTGCGGCGCTCGTGGCGGCCGGCTACGACACGGACTACAACGGCGAGGCGTACCTCACCGTTTCCGGACAGAACTCGAATAACTCTGTGCGTGTTTCTCATGACTTCTTCGACTCCGTCTCCAAAGACGGCGATTGGAACTTGTACTGGAGAACGGAACTCAAAAAGGCTGCCAAGGAAGATCGTGCCCCTGTGCCTTCCAAAACGCTCAAAGCGCGCGTCCTGTGGGACGAGATCGGCTACGCCGCCTGGGCATGTGCGGATCCGGGATTGCAGTACGACACCACCATCAATGACTGGCACACGTGTCCCGAAGACGGACGTATCAATGCAAGCAACCCGTGCAGTGAGTACATGTTCCTGGACAACACGGCTTGCAACTTGGCATCGCTGAACTTGCTCAAGTTTTTTGATGCGGAGCATGGAACATTCGAAGTCGAGCGCTACAAGCACGCAGCACGCCTCTGGACCATCGTGCTGGAAATTTCCGTCCTCATGGCGCAGTTCCCGAGCCGTGAGATCGCAGATCTGTCGTACCGCTTCCGCACACTCGGGCTCGGCTACGCAAACCTGGGCGCGATGCTCATGCAGATGGGTATTCCGTACGATTCCGCACAAGGCCGTGCCATCTGCGGTGCGCTCACGGGAATCCTCACCGGCGAAAGCTACGCGACATCCGCAGAGATGGCGGAGCATTTGGGTGCGTTCCCGAACTTCGAGAAGAATCGCGAGCACATGCTCCGTGTGATGCGCAATCACCGCCGCGCCGCCTACGATGCGCCGGTGAAGGAATACGAAGAGTTGCACGTGACACCCGTCGGCATCCATCAAAAGGAATGTCCGTCGTATTTATTGGAACCTGCCAAAGAATGCTGGGATCGCGCCTTGGCTCGCGGCGAAAAATTCGGCTACCGCAATGCGCAAGTCACCGTCATCGCGCCCACCGGCACCATCGGACTCCTCATGGACTGCGACACGACCGGCGTGGAACCGGACTTCGCACTCGTGAAATTCAAAAAGCTCGCGGGCGGCGGCTACATGAAGATCGCGAACCAGTCGGTGAAGCCTGCTCTCCAAAACTTGGAGTACAGCGAGATGGAAATGAAAGACATCATGAAGTACGTGATGGGAACGCTCAGCTTGCAGGGAGCGCCGCACATCAACCGCGACACATTGAAAGCGAAAGGATTCACGGACAGCGATATCGCCAAAGTGGAGAAGAACCTGCCGCAGGTCTTCGAGATTCCGTTCGCCTTTAACAAATGGACACTCGGTGATGAAACCATGAAGCGCCTCGGCTTCACAGAAGAACAAACCGGCGACTTCAACTTCAACCTGCTCCGCGCGCTTGGATTCAGTCAAAATGAAATAGATGAAGCGAACGTCGTGATCTGCGGACACATGACGGTGGAAGGTGCGCCGCTCCTCAAAGACGAGCATCTCCCCGTGTTCGATTGCGCCAACAAGTGCGGCAAAATCGGCAAGAGGTTCATCTCCGCCGAAGGCCACATCCGCATGATGGCGGCATCGCAGCCGTTCATCTCGGGGGCCATCAGCAAAACCATCAACCTCCCGAACGAGGCGACGGTGGAGGACATCAAACAAGCGTATTTCCTCAGCTGGAAGCTCTGCCTGAAGGCCAACGCACTCTATCGCGATGGATCGAAACTCAGTCAGGCGCTCAGCAACAAATCGGACAAGAAGGAATCCAAGAAAGATGAAGTTGTGGAAAAGATTGTCGAGAAGATTATCGTGAAAGAAGTGCCGCGTCGCAGGAAATTGCCCGAGGAACGCATGGCCATCGCACACAAGTTTGCGGTTGCAGGTCACGAAGGCTACTTGCATGTCGGCATGTACGAAGACGGCACTCCGGGAGAGATCTTTATCAAGATGAACAAAGAAGGCACAACACTCTCGGGTGTTATGGATACGTTGGCACTTTCGCTCTCCATGAACTTGCAGTACGGCGTTCCTCTGGAAGTCCTCTGCGAAAAGCTCGTACGTCAACGCTTTGAACCGATGGGCATGACCTCAAACAAAGAGATTCCCATCGTCACGAGCATCATGGATTACCTGGCACGCTGGCTTGCCCTCAAGTTCCTCACGAAGGAAAAAGCCAAACACTTCCACAACAGCGATCTTGTCGACAAGGCGTACAGTGAAGGGACAAAGAGCAAAGATGCGTTCGCTATGCGCCTCCCGATTGTCGATGAAGGCGCTTCCGTTCACACGATGAATATTGCGACGGCCGTCGACCAAAAAACGTCCAAAGAAATCGAGCACGCGGTGTCCGCAGTCGCCACGTCCGAGACGAAGCAGCAGCAAGCCAAACTCCAGGGCTTCACAGGCAGCCTCTGCAGCGGCTGCGGCAGCATGAAGATGAAGCGCAATGGCAGCTGTGAGGTCTGTTTGGATTGTGGTGCGACTTCAGGGTGTAGTTAAATTTCTTTCTTTGTCTGCCCTTTAGAATTGCCCGCTCCCAACTGTTGCCTACTTAAGGTTTCCACTTTCTTGTGGCGCACAAGAAAGTGGAGCAAAGAAAACATGCCGCTCTGAAAAATTTCCTGCGCAATAATGGCTCGCTGCGCTAAAAACGCGAACTCGTCCGCCTGCGGGCGGACTCAAACAGCGCGTTTTTTACGCTCCGCTCCGCCAAGTTGCGCGACGGAAATTTTTCAAGGCGGCAATCCTCTTCACCCCCGCCTGCCCACCGTAGTCCAGTCCCGCATGTGCGGGAGGACGAAGGCGGGTGGCGCGCCACCCCTCAGATCGTTTTGACAGTAGTTTCGTGTATAATATTTTCTAGTTATATTTTTTAATAACTTTTTCCCTGACATATGAAAAAAGATTTGTGGTTATACTCGGATAATTTCCTCAAGAGAGCTTTTGCAATCTGGGGGCACAACTTCGTTGCAAATCTTATCATCTCCGTCCCCATCTACATTGTTATTGCTCTCTTTGCATTGATGATGGTCTTGATCGCAGAACCTCAAGCCTGATGTCCTGATCAGATTTTAAGATGCCCCGAGATCTTTCGACGTCGGGGCATTTGCCATTGTGGTACTCCATCGTGAGATGCAGTTTTACAATGACGGTTCATCAGAGGGGAGCAGGCGGTCTATAACGAAGATCAAAATCCACGCAAGTACGCCTAATCCCATACCAACAAGCAGTGGGATGAGCATGTTGAACTCCTTTCTCAGGGTCCCACGACACCTGTTTACGATCAGTGTACAGTATTTCTTGCCATGTCTGATTCTTATCTCGATCACATTCCTTCCCGCGAACGCGAGAAGATCCGCAAGCGCATGCGGTCGCCGGAGGCGTACGAAGCGCTTCGGGAGAAAGTGAAAGGTCCGGAGGATCTGGAACGGGAAATGGAACGTAATGAGAAGATGGCGGAGCTGCGGTTTGGTTTGGAAAGCGAGCCACAGTTGAAAGCGGCTCTCAAGAATCAAGTGGAGAAAGATATGAAAGAGCAGGGGATCGAATCACTGCTCGATGCGCCGGATGCATCCACCGAAGCACTGAAGGCTCTGGCAGAGGGAAAATTTCAGGTGGCTGTTTCTTCGCATCCCCAGACGCATGAGGACACGGTTGTTGTCATGCCCGAGGGGAAGATCGCAGAAAAATTGCCACTCAAAAAAGCATTCAATGATCGATACATGCATCAATTTGCAAAGCCCGTATGATTTATTGAAGCAACAGGAGGAGGCATGCGCCGCCTGCCGCTTCCGGATTGATGACGGAACTCAGCCGGCCCACGCGCATGCCGCTTGCGTTGTAACAGTCCGTTCCATCCACCACCGTGCCTATCTCCTTTCGTCTTATATCCAAAATTTTATTGTCCGTCACCTGTCCTGCACGGCGTTTTTGTGCATGGACTATTTTCCCATTCAAGGTGCCGATGCTTTCATTGCCATCATTAAAGATCGTCGCATGGTTGTCATCATCCACTCGCACAGATCCCACAACATTACCCAAGTGATTGTAGACAGCGGTGCCCTGCGTTCCGCAGGCGGACAGGAGAAGAGCGCCGGCAAGAATCATCCAAAACCTCTTCATGCGTCCGATCATACAATTAACAGAAGCAACAATAAAGAAGAGCCCTGATAAAAAAGGAAATAGTTGAATACATAAGTGATTCACCAGCCTTCGCCCCATTAAAGAAAGAGACTCATGCAGGGCTACGCCTGCCTGCCGGCAGGCAGGGCCGGAGAGAAGTGGTTATTGCTATATTTCCCGAAATTTATCTATTTATTACGTGTTTAACTATGAAGGGAATTTGCGCTCATGAATCCCGCAAGGTCATCGTCCGGTGCCGCTTTATTTGGTATTTCTTTATGGCAAGATTCGCAACTGTGGATAATCAGCCAGCCCTTCTTTCCGTCCTGATCCAGTTCAACAGGCTTCATCAAGCTGCCGCAGTCGGAAAGCCTGTCACCGGGGCCATCGCGGTCGACGTGTTTGCTCCATAAACAATGCGGGCAATGGTTTCTGTAGGAGCCATGTGCCAATGGTTCCACCTGCTTGCCGCAGTGTCCGCAGGTGAATGGTTCTTGGCGGGGAATGAAGGTCATACGGAAGCGGGTTGAACGGAATGAGCGAACTCAGAGTCTTCTTCCCAATGGGCGACGTTTTCCCGAATGTATTTTTGCACATTCTGTAATTCTGCTTTGCTCCGAATCAGGCGATCATGAAAACGGGATTGCCAGTGGAAATCTTTATGGCCAAGATTTCTGATGTGTTTCGTACAAACAGATTTAAATTGATTCATCATCGAACTGATCGAATGTGAGCGTAATGTGGGTCTCCCTCTGATTGGGTTTGTAGAGACGCGCGATTCGCACGTCTCTACAAACGAACGATCTTTAATGTGAATCAAACCGTGGATGTGATTTGGCATAACAATAAAATCCACCACGGTTGCATTCGAAAAATGTTTCGGTATGTCCTGAAAAAATTGTTGAGCGATCTTGCCTACAGGTGACAAAAACATTTTTCCATCCTCAATTTCCCCAAACCACTGCACCTTTCCCTTTGTGCAGATCGTTATGAAATACATTCCCTCCGAGGTGTAATCCCAATGTTTCAAACGATTGGTTCGGATCCGATAGGTCTCTTTGAATTTCTTTCGAGGGGTAAAGGTGAGGTCGAATTGCTCCATACATCACACATTAAACCTGAAATGCATCACGTCACCGTCCTGCACTATGTACTCTTTTCCTTCTGCGCGCATCTTCCCTGCATTTTTGGCTCCTGCTTCGCCTGAAAGTTGATCAAAATCTTTATACGAAATGGTCTCTGCACGGATGAATCCTTTTTCAAAATCCGTATGGATGACACCTGCAGCTTGGGGAGCTGTCATTCCCTTAATGATGGTCCACGCGCGGACCTCCTGCACACCTGCCGTGAAATACGTGATGTAGCCCAGCGCGTCGTACGCGGCGCGAATAAGAAGATCCAATCCCGACGATGTCACCTTCAAGTCATCCAAGAACATTTTTGCGTCTTCCGGAGACAGCGTCTGCAAATCTTCCTCTATCTTCGCACTGATGACGATGACCTGCTGTGACGGATCAATTTTTAAGAGCGTTCGTGCCTGTTCACTGGAGATCGTTGCGAGTTCATGTTCGGCAACGTTCACGGCGTAGATCATCGGCTTCATGGTGAGCAGCTGGAATTCTTTTCCATACGGCGCTTCGTCCTGCGAGAGGGGAACGCTCGATGCCGGTTTGCCTTGTTCCAGTGCAGCAAGGATTTTTTTGCCTGCGCTGAGTTCCAGAATCTTTTCTTTGTCGCCGGTGCGTGCCGCTCCTTCACACTTATCGATTCTTTTTTGCAGTCCTTGGAGATCCGCAAGAGCAAGCTCCATTTCTATGGTGCTGCGGTCGCGTTCGGGATCGATGCTTCCTTCCACGTGAATGATGTCACCGCCTTGGAATGCGCGTACTACGTGGCAGATGGCATCCACTTCACGGATGTGGCTCAAGAATGCATTGCCCAGTCCTTCTCCTTTGCTGGCGCCTTTCACGAGTCCCGCGATGTCTACGAACTCGATCGCGGCGGGAATCACTTTTTTCGGCTGCACGATATCGGTGAGCCTTCGCAGACGTTCATCCGGCACTTCCACCACGCCGATGTTTGGATCAATGGTGCAGAACGGATAATTCGCCGCCTGCGCCGCGCGTGTTTTGGTGAGCGCGTTGAAGAGCGTCGATTTTCCGACGTTGGGTAACCCAACTATACCTATTTTTAAAGCCATATATTGAATGTGGAATGATGTCCTACAACTTGCCCGTCCGTAGTCCCGCAAGAGCGGGACGAAGGCGGGTTCCGATTTTCAGAGCCATGAAAAAACGAAAAGAATGAAAACGCAGCGCAGTATGGAGGACACGAGGGATTGGGGCTAGGGATCCGCGAAAAATGGAGCGGAACGCGGAAAATGATCAAATGGTTATTTTGATGCTAAATATGACACTTTTAGGCTAAATAAAGCCATAAATCCATAGTTGACATATTCAGAATATAGCATATACTGCATTTTCAATGCACAAGCGCCTCCTTGCAATTCTGGTCGCTCTGCCTCTCCTTGTCCCCACGGAGACTTTTGCAATGACGTTCATTGACACGCAAGCTACGCGCTACGGCGAAGCGTTTTCGTATTTGTCGGACAAAGGCATAGTGGAAGGATATGCGGATCGCACCGGTCGTCCGCTCAATCTCATCAATCGCGCCGAGGCTTTAAAAGTTGTGTTGGGTTCGAACGATGCTACGAAAACCAAAGTGGAATGGTTCCAGAAACATTTGCCACCCATGCCGCTCTTCCTGGATACGAATCAGAAAGCATGGTACGCGGCGTACGTGGAAACGGGTTTCCAGGAAAGCATCGTCACGGGCTACAGCGATCGCACGTTCCGTCCGGGTGCTCCGCTCAAAGTCGAAGAAGCCATCGCGCTGCTCATGCGTGCGTACGGGGAAACGAATCCGTCCGCGCCGTTCCAGTCCACGGATGCCATGGAGAACCGTGCCGACCAGTGGTTCACGCCGTACATCAGCACGGCCATCGCAAAGAATCTCATCTCGCAGCGCGAAGTGCTCCGCTTGTCCCGAAACATCACGCGCGGACAATTCTTCGACATCGTCTATCGCATGCACGTGGTGAAGGCGGAAAATCTCACGGCCTTCAACCGCCCCGAGCCCGCTGCTCCCATTCCGCAAGTTGTCATCAACAACCCCGCGCCTGTCCGCACGCAACCCATCTATCGTCCGACGACAGCCATCGCCGCTCCCGCACCGCGTCCCATCGTCACATCGAATGCGGGTGAACTTTCACAATTTGCATCGGACAGATACTTCTCCGTCACCATTCCGAAACTCGGCATCAAAGATCTTCTCATTACGCATCCTTCGGATCCGTTCAGTTCCAATGGCATCCTGGCTCCGCTCAAAACAGGCGTCGGCCATCTGTTCAGTTATCCCGGTGCCGGCGGCAAAATCCTCATCTACGGACACTCCAGCGGTTACCCGTGGGACGTTTCCCAGTACACGAAAATCTTCCGCAAAGTGAACCAGCTGAACAAAGGTGACCAGGTTTACGTGACCTACAACGGCAACCTCTACGTTTACGAAGTCTCGTACGAAAACGCCGTGCCGGCCTCGGATACGTCCGCCTACAGCGGTCCCGGCGAAGAGCTGATCCTCTACACATGCTGGCCGCCGGATTCGATCTCACAGCGTTATTTGATCCATGCGTTTCCGGTGAAAACAGTCGCGTTGCGATAGAATTTGATTATCACAATGGAACAGAATCCCTACGAATCACCTTCGGCTTTACCCATTGAACCCGAAACACAAGAACAGTACGAGCATAAAACAATGGTGAAAGCCGCTATGTCATTGCCCATCGGTTGCGCCGCCGCTCTTGGTTTAGGTACAACGGGAATAAGTGCTCTGATGGGAATTACACGAGCACACATTCGTCAGGAAGACATTGATTCATGGACAAATGCAAGCATAGCCGCTGCCATTGCCTGTGGAATTTTCTATGCATCGAGTTCAATGTATGCCATGTTTCAACTGCTGAAAGGTGAAACTCGATTTAGGTCATCACTCAAATCATCCAAAAAATAAGTGCATCACCAATGAAAGGTGGATTCTTATGCACCTTCCTCAGAAACGTCCGAGCTTCTTTTCAGCGGTTTCGAGTACTGTTCAATGATTGCGGTCACCGCGTCTGTATCTTCGTTCAAGGTCCCTTCGTACCCTTGCTCATACATTTGCAGACATCGATCTTGTACGTGGGGTTCTTGAGCGATCATTTGTTGCACAAAATGCTCCATACCTTTGTCGACAAACGGTCTACCATCAGCTGCAGCCATGGCATTTCTAAATTCTACATATTTGGGATATGCATTCCTGAGTCGTAAAATTGCAGGAGAAGCCATTGGTTCTGCCGATGATTTTGAGATTTCATTGTTCATAAAAAGAAACGTATTCTCAAGATTCTTATTCGTCAAGAATCCGAATGCTCATAGACCGATTACGATCCAATTCTCCTCATAATTTCTCTGTTCACAAAGTCTTTCGCACGTCCGTACTTCAAGCGTGAAAGTTGTTTGAAGGCTTCCGCGGCTTGCACGTCTTTCGTGTAGGTTGTTTCCAACCACGGGCGCGGCACTTCGATGCTGAATGGTCTGGAAGGCTGACCATCGATGCTTAGCTTCATTGCGCCTTTGAATGCGTCTATGTTCACCAAGTCTTGTTCGCTGAAGACAGGAGCCATTTCCTTGGCTGCCACTTCTGCATCTTGCGGACCGATCTTGTAGAACATCATGGAGCCGACGTTGCCGAAGACTGCGCCTTTCAGTTTCACCGAACCTGCCAGCTTGCTCTCTTTTTCCAGCTGATCCAGATACTGGTGTGCCAAGATCAAGCCGAGACGATATTTGCGGGCTTCGGACAAGATCGATTCGATGGACTGCGTCACGAAGTTTTGGAATTCATCGATGTAGAGGAAGAAATCGCGGCGCTTGCCGGCGTCCTCGCGCTGGCGGCGCATGGCGGCGACTTGGATCTTGTTCACGATGATCAAGCCAAGGAGCGTGGAGTTGATGTCACCGACAAGACCTTTGGACAAGTTCATCAAAAGAATCTTGCCGCTGTTCATCACGTCCGCGATATCGAACGCACTCTTGGTTTGGCCGACGATGTTACGGATCAATGTGTTCGTGGTGAATTGTCCGAACTTCGCGGCGAAGTAGGGGATCATTTCCTGCTTTTCGCGCTGGCCGGTCTGCGCCATCTGCTTTTCCCAGAACATGCGCACAATCGGATTTTTCACTTTGCTGACTTTGTATTTCTGCCATTCGTCATCCGTGAAGAGACGCACGAGATCGGTGATGGCACCGCCTTCCTCTTCATCTTCCATGAGCGTCAAGCAACCGTTGCGGAAGTAGTCTTGGATGCGCGGACCGAAGATCTCTTCACCGAACATTTTCACCATCATGTTCATGGCGTCCAATGCTATCAAGTCCCGTTCCTCCGGTGTTTTCCCTTCCAGCAAGTTCAGGCCGAGAGGGCGCTCCGTATCCGCGGGATTGAAATAGATGACGTCATCGGCGCGGGAGCGGGGGATGTAGGGCAGCAAATCTTCGATCAACGATCCGTGCGGATCCACCACGCAGACGCCTGCGCCATTCGCAAAATCTTGCCGCGCCATCAGCTGGATGATGGAAGATTTGCCCGTACCGGTTTGTCCGATGATGTAGAAGTGACGGAAGCGATCTTCGTTCTTCATGAAGATTTTCTTCTTCTCGCCGCCGAAGCTGTTCGTTCCCAAGTAGAGTCCTTCGTCCGGCACGTTCTTGGGAGACGGAGCCACTTTAAAGTTCTGCCATTTGATCGTTTCCACTTTGTTGTACTTGATGTTCGGCAGGTGAAAGAAGCTCGCGAGTTCGGTGGTGCCAAGCAGCATCTTCGGCGAGCGTATCACTTGCGCCAACGTGCGTCGGGGCGAGCGACGAATGAATTTTTCGATGATCCTGCGGCGGTTCTGCAGATGGGGTTTATGGAAACTGTTGCCGCGAATGTCATCGAATTGCGAGAAGGACGCCATCACACCTTCCAAAAGCGTCCGTGCGCGCGACAAGCTCTGCGCGGACGTGAGCACGCGGATGACCGTCGTGAAACCGGGGTTGGCCGCTTTGCTGTCCACCGCTTTGCTGTATTCCTCCACCTGCGAGCTCACGCGTTCGCTCGTGGTCTTGTCGCCTTGCAAGTCCACCGCATCATCGCCGGAGGTCAGCATGCTAAAGACAGCGCCTGCCCACGTAATGGGATTCCACCATTTCGCACGCTTCTTCTTCGGGTTGAGGAGGTGCTTTGCCTCTTCCTGGAGTTTCTTCTGCCATCCTTGTTTGACGGGACGCAGAACAAATTGAATGGCCGCGCCTTCCTCCACTTTCAATTTCGAAAACGCATTCGTGATGTTATTGAGCGGGTCGCTCTTTAGTTGATCATACGTTTTGAAGACGGACGTCCATGGCTTGTGCGGCACCAACGTTTCGCTGGCGACGACGGATTCATTCGTAAAAATATTATAATCTTCGACGATGTCGATGATGATGTCCGGGTAGAACGAGGTGATCTGCTTTTCGATCAAGTGCGCGATTTTCCGGGGACAGACGACGAAGAAGAGAATTTCGCCCGCCAGCGCCGCGTACTCCACCGAAAAAAACGGCTGGCCGTACAGGAAATGCTTGAATTTTTTCCCGTACAAACTGTGCAGGGATTGGAACAAGTGGTCCATGATGCCGACGACGTCTTTGAAACTCTTGCCCGTCGAGAATTGCTCGGACTCCACTTCTTTGTCTTGCTTGCTCTCCTTCTTCGGCGTCAGCAATTGGAGGAACACCAGATCTTGCTCGCGCATCCTGTCCATCCATGTGCGCATCAAGAGGACGCCGCCCGCAAGGACGGCTGCACACCCCAGGAGAACCGCGATGGTGGACAGAAACAGGGAGAACATCGTGAACGGTTTAAGAATGTGAGTGTATCCTACCATTATAGCATTTTTCGCGCTCCAGAGCACTCCATTCCCGCTCGCTTCCTGTCCATTCCATGCCGTCCGTTTCCTACCGTCGCATGTTCCGGAGCATCTCCCGCGGAGGGTTGCGTTACATCTTTGGCAAGCGGGGAGAGCGGAGAGTGCAGGGGTGGCGGCTTTTGTATCGTCTTCGCATTGCGGCGCTTCTGCTGACCGATGAACCGCTCCTAAAAATCACGCAACGCACGGAGGTGCGTCTGTGGGTGGATGGGGCGGAAGCATTTTCGCGTTTGGAAAAACTCTTGGCGCGTGCCCGGCACACCATTTTCATCCAGATGTTCATTTGGAAGGATGATGCGGTTGGCAAGCGCATCGCGGCCATTCTGATCGATGCGGCGGACAGGGGTGTGCAGGTGGACATCAACAAGGAAGCGGTGGGGGATTTCTTCGAAATCACCGGCGATTTTCTCACGACGCAGCATCTGAAAGATCCCGTCTGGAAGCGGCTTTGGCACCATCCGCGCATTCGCATCACGCACACGACGAACAACGATCATGCGAAAGTCTTCGTCATCGACGATCAAATACTCCTTCTCACGGGCATGAACATCGCCGAAGAATACCGTGAGCGCTGGCACGATTATCTCATCGAACTGCGCGGAACCCGCTTTGTGCAGCAATATTTGACGGAAAATGAGGACAAAAGGCGAGAGGAAGATCCTGTGCATCTGCTGATGAACAGCGGACACGTGAAACAAATCCGCCCGGCCGTCATGGATCTTCTTTCTTCCGCTCTATCATCGATTCTTCTGGAGCAGTGTTATCTCTCCGATCCCGCTGTCATTGATCTGCTCATCGCACAAAGCAAGAAAGGCATTCGCATCACGATCATTGTTCCGGAACGGCAAGATCTGCACTTTCATGCGAACATGCAGGCGATGAGAAGGCTGCTGACGGAAGGATCCGTCCGTTTCATTCAAGTGTTTCTGTACCCCGGCATCGTGCATGGCAAAGTCATTCTCATCGATCGCACGCGGATGCTGCTTGGTTCCGCGAATCTGATCACGTCTTCGCTCGATGACATGGGCGAAGTCTGCGTGGTCATCGAAGGACGTTATCGCATTGCTCTCATGAAACTCCGCGATGTGCTGCGCGGCGATATCCTCAAAAGCAAACTGCTTGCAACGCTGCCGCGGTTCGGGTGGGTGGACAGGTGGTTGGCGTGGCTGGGACTTTGAAAGATTTAAGACGTAAGACACAAGACATAAGAAAGCTATGATCACGAAAAATATATTTCTTATGTCTTTCAGCTTGTGTCTTACGTCTCTATCCCTAGCGTCTTGATGCCAGCAACCGCTCCGCCATGTCGAGGAGTGACCGAATCGTCATGTCTTTCTTCACAAAAAAATCATCGGCACCCAGTTCCTTTCCGCGCTCGCGATACTTTGGTTCCTCGAAGTTTGTCAGAATGATGACCGGGTAGGTTCGTGTTTCCTTTGGAAATTTCTCCAGCACGCCAAAGCCATCGATCTTCGGCATGTGGATGTCCAAGATCATCAAGTCAGGCGCTTGTTCCTGTGTCAGTTTGATTGCTTCTTCGCCGTCTGCTCCGGTGCGGATCTCGAATCCTGCGAGTGTGAATTTCTTCACGTACAAGTTCCGGAGCACCGGGTCATCTTCCACGATGAGGATGTTTCCTCTTGCCATTTAAGAAACATTATACTCTATTTTGAGAAATAAGTACATATGCTTTTTCGTTGGCAAGGACTCAGAGGATTCAGAAGAAGCAGACGATTCAGAGGAAAGAAATTTTTGATCTTCGGAATCTTCGGAATCCTCGGTTTCGTCGGAATCCTCTGTTTGAAGGCTTATTGGCAAAATCATCGAATTCCGCTATAATAGATGGAAATGTACACCAAACCCCGCACAGGCTCGCCGGCCGTAAACTCTCCGCAGAGAGTGAAGGCTGGTCAGGCCATGGTCATTTCCAGTGTGGGATTCCTCCTGCTGGTCTTCATGGTGCAGACGAACGGGGTATCCGCCGGAAACGAGGACTGCGTCGGCAAACTCTATGGATTCCCCGGTTGTCCACTGCTTGAAAGTTCATCTTCATCTTCTGCCGCGGGAGTGAAACAGGCGCCTGCAACGTGCGGCAACAATGTCGTCGATGCCGGAGAAGAGTGCGATATGGGACGGTTCAACGGCGAACGCCAATGCACGTCGCTCTGCACGCTGCTCTTTTGCGGCGATGGAAAACTCTCCCCCGAAATAGTGGAAGAATGCGAACCGAAAGTCGAAAAATTCTATGCACTGGATCCTCAAACCAAAGAGTTGATCGTCAAGAAACGATTTGCGGCGCTGACGTGTGACGAAGAGTTTTACTGCGCCCCCCCGGATTGCGATGAAGACGGCGTGTGCAAAGGCGGATGCAAGCAACAGAAAGTCGAAGTGTGGGAATGTCCCGAGCAGCCGCACCCGGCTGCCGCTTCCGCGGAGGAACCTCCGACTGCCGTCACTGCTAGCAGCGCTGCATCGTCCAGCAGGTCACCTCTCTGCGGCAACGGAGTACTCGATCTTGGTGAGCAATGCGACGACGGCAATGCCATCCACACCGACCAGTGTCCGAACACCTGTCTGTTGCCGCACTGCGGTGATGGAGCCGTGCATAACGGTGAGCAATGCGATGACGGCAACCAAATCAACGGTGACGCCTGCAGCAACTCGTGTCAGCTTGCGCGCTGCGGTGACGGGGTCGTGCAATCGGGCGAACAGTGTGATGACGGCAATTTACTGAGCACGGACACGTGCACCGGGGCCTGCCAGCAAGCGCGCTGCGGCGACAGCGTCGTGCAGATCGGCGAATCGTGCGATGACGGCAACCAGATCAACAGTGATGCGTGCAGCAATGCGTGCAAAGCTCCCACGTGCGGTGACAATGTCATTCAGGCCGGCGAGGAATGTGATGACGGCAATGCGTCCAACAGCGATGGTTGCAGCAACAGCTGCCGGAGTGCGCGCTGCGGCGATCGCATCGTGCAGCTTGGCGAGCAGTGCGATGACGCAAACGACATCAATACCGATTCCTGCACCAATGCCTGCCGCAAAGCCGCCTGTGGCGACGGCATCGTCCAAGTGGGCGAACAGTGCGACGACGGAAACCAAATCAGCAATGACCTCTGCAGCAATCTCTGTCGTTCGGCGGCCTGCGGCAACGGCGTGAAGGAAGCAAGCGAGGAATGTGATGATGGAAATTCCACGAACACCGATGCCTGCTCCAACTCCTGCAAACTTCCCGTCTGCGGCAACGGTGCTCGTGAAGGCGATGAAGAATGTGACAACGGTTTACGCAATTCCTTTACGAAGCCGAACGCTTGCCGTGACGATTGCAAGCTCGCCGCCTGCGGCGATGGCGTTGTGGACACAGGCGAGCAGTGCGATGGCGGTGAAGATTGCAGCGATGAATGCACGGCGGTTGCCGCAACCATTGGCGGCGTGAGATCACTCTACGTGTGGATAACAGCCGGCGCCGCAGTTGTGATCCTCGGAATTTTCTCCTTCATCTTGCGCAAGCAGATCGCATCCATCTTTCACAGTTCCGGTCCGCGCGGCAAAGGAAAAAACCGCAGCATCGATGACATCCCGTTGGATGAAATCGAAATGCCGTGGCACTCTTGGTAATTTTATATTTAAAAACATATTTAATTATATGGCGAGTATGTTTTTGAATATGTAGAAGCCATTTCATTCTTAATATGACCAGATAGAGTTGACTTGTTATCACTCGGTGCATCAGAGTGATAGCTCCTAACTTTTTCCCAAAAAATATGTTTGTAAATGCCATCAAGATTGCAAAAAATGCTGTGTTCCCAATTTTTAGAGCGGAGCACCAAGGAGCTAGAACACAGTGGGCAGTCACTGGTGCAGGTTTTTTCATCAGTCCTGATGGACACTTCGCATCCGTTGCTCATATTTTTGATAATGCAGCTCCAAACACACAATTTCTGTACCTGGGGCAGGTGCCCGACCAAGTGCAAAATCCATCCTTGCCGATCACAGAAATTGTGCGAGATGATTCACATGACATTTATATTGGTAAAGTTGAAACGAAGCCGTCCGAATATTTCAGTCTATCCCAAGATGACCCGCAAATAGGAAGGTCTGTATGTATTGCTGGTTATCCGCTTGCGGCATTAACCAATAACAGTGCGGGTGGGTTGGAAGTTGGAGGTGTTAGAAGATACATTCAGCCTTCATTTATTTTAGATTTTGCTCAGTCTAACAGTAGCAATGGATCAGGTGTTATTCGTGAGCATAGAGGATTTCTCGTTAGAGATGTTGGTTTGTTTGGAATGAGTGGAGGCCCTGTATTCGATGTTAATGGACTCGTGATTGGCATGCAGGCCTCTGTTACGCCTCCACGCCTCAGTCAAGGCGCAGGCAGAACAATCTCTGTGGAGAACGCTCTTGCGATCGGTAGTCGATATATTTTTGATCTTGCAACTGCAAATAATATTTCGACATTAAAGCCAGTAAATCGCTTGCTCAGGCGTAAAATCTTAGCTGCAATGAAGAAGCTTGCAGCAGCAAAAGCATTTTCTAGGGATTAACCAATCGCGACGCGCATATAGGAGACGACTTTCGCGTCGCCCAAATACTGCTCGATAGTTTTGGAAGGATCTTTCACGAAGGCTTGTTTCACCAGGGCGTTCTCCTCGCGGAATTTTTTCTCTTTGCCCATCATGATTTTTTCCATGATCTGCGCGGGTTTTCCTTCTTTTGCCAACTGCTCCTTCCAGATCTCTTTTTCTTTCTCGATGGCTGCGGTCGGCACTTCGTCCGGTGTCGTGTAGAGAGGGTTCATGGCAGCGGCGTGCATCGCGACGTCTTTCGCGGCATCCGCAGAGCCTTTGTCGAGTCCCACGATGACGCCGATTTTGTTGTTGCTGTGGACATAGGTGCCGATGACGGCGGCGTCCACGAGGATCGATTCCCCTACGGAAATATTTTCGCCCAATTTCTGGACGGCTGCCGGAATCTTGTCCTCAGCCAGTTTTTTTTGCGCGTCCGACCCTTTCTTCAGGAGCGTGTCGGCGAGTTCCTGCCCCAGGGCGCGGAAACCCGCGTCGCGTGCGACGAAGTCCGTTTCGCATTTCAAAAGGATCAGAGCGGCCTTGGAGCCGTCCGTGGCGGCAAAAATGGCGCCTTCCATTTGGTCGCGACTTGCTTTTTTCACCGCTTGCGCTTGTCCGCGCTTGCGGAGAATTTCGATTGCCTTTTCCTCATCACCGCCTGCTTCTTCCAATGCATCGCGAACGGCGGAAATGGACACGCCCGTGCGGGCGCGAAGAGATTGAACGGCGGAGGCGGAGACGGGAGACATGGGAGAGAAGAGGAAAGTGAAAAGTGAAACGATCAGGCGGCCATTTTTTCGCGCATTTCGGAAGGGATTTCTTTCCTTCCCTCGGGTTTTGCAGCAGGAACTTTCTTTCCGGAACCGAGTTCGCTTTCCAGCGTGTGCAAGATCAGTGTGATGGATTTTACCGCATCATCGTTTGCGGGGATGAATGCCGTAAAGAGTTCCGGATCCGCATTGCTGTCGCAGATGCCATAGAGCGGAACCTTAAGCTTGGCTGCTTCCAACACTGCGACGCGGTCGCGGATGGCATCCAATACGAAGACAGCATCCGGCAGCCCCGTCATTTTGGAAACACCGGCGAGAGCAATGTCCAGCTTCGCGAGTTTCTTTCTGAGTTCCGTCTGTTCCTTCTTCGTATACTTTTCGACTTCTCCCGTTTGGAAGGAGCGTTGCAAATCCAGGTAGTATTTCAAGCGGCGCTTGATGGTCGACCAGTTAGTCAGGAGCCCCGGGATCCACTTCTTCGTCACCATCGGCTGGCCGAGTGTCATCGCAATATGTTCAATGAGTGGAATACTCTGCTGTTTCGTGGAGACAAAGAGGATCGTCTTTCCTTCATCTTGCAGCTTCTTCAAGGCGTTGCAGACTTCCTCCAGTTTCTTCTTGGTCTGCGTCAGATCAAAAATATGGATGCCACGGCGGACGCCATACAAATACTGTTTCATCTTCGGGTTCCACTTTTCTTTGCGGTGACCAAAGTGGCAGGCATTGGTGATCAGTTCTTTTTCGGAGGGGATAGGCATAGAAGGATGAAGGAGGGGGATTGTTTGCTAGTTTGCTTGTTTGCTCGTCGTGCCAGCAAACCAGCAAACGAGGAACCAGCAAACAAAATGCAACAGGAATGGTGATCAGGAATGAAGAAGTAAATCCTTAACTCTAACGCTCAACGTCTTCTCGTACTTTGCGGAGGATTCCTTGTGCGAAGCTCGCCCTGAGGAGCGAAGCGACGAAGGGCAGGACCGCACGATCGGTGGAACGCGGAATGAGTACTTTATACAGATAGGAATGCCTTTCTGCAAGTTTGGGAAGCATCGGAAATTGAACAAAAAATTTGTTCAGCAGTAAGAAGCGTTGCTTGAAATCGTCCAAACATATGCAGATCCCCATTTTTATACATGATCATACGAACAGAGGAATTCCCATCGGCTGAAGAATTTTTCCCCGAACGAAGTTGCGATCCCATCGAATCCATCGCGGAAGTCTTGGAGCGCACAAGTCAGCGCGTGACGGATGCACTGGAGTCGTAAAGATCTTGGTTACGGTTTCTTGAGCGTCTGAACAAGCTCATCGATTGTTACGCGCTCTTGTTTCAGCGTATCGCGGTCGCGGATCGTCACCGTGTCTTTCTCACCTTGTGCGGCATCTTCCCCGATGGTTCCGAAGTCGACGGTGATGCATTTGGGCGTGCCGATTTCATCCTGTCTGCGATACCGCTTGCCGATGGATCCCGTGATATCAAAATCCACGGTGAACTCTGTTTCTTGTATAATTCTTTTGTACAACTCTTCGGCCTTCGCAATGAGGTGTTCCTTCTTTGAGAGGGGAAGAATGGTGACATCGAAAGGGGAGAGGCCGTTCTTAAATTTCATCACGGTTCTCGTATCATCGCCGACTTTTTCTTCGGTATATGCATCCAGCAACACAGCCAAGGTAATGCGATCGGAACCGAAGGACGGCTCCATGACATGCGGCGTGATTTTTCGCTGTGGATTATCCGGATCGGTGTACTTGAGTTCCTGTCCGCTGAAGGTTTCGTGCTGTTTCAAATCATAGTCCGTGCGGTACGCAGCGGCGGCGCAGAGCTCGCCCCAACCGAAGGGGAATTTGTACTCGATGTCCGTGGTTCCTTTGGAATAATGCGAGAGTTCATCTTTCTCATGGTCGCGGAAGCGGAGGTTCTCTTTGGAGATGCCGAGTGTATCGACGACGAACGCCCAGCTGGCCTTCTTCCATTCCTCAAAGATTTTTTCCCATGGATTTGCTTCGGGATCAAAAAAATATTCGATCTCCATTTGTTCGAACTCGCGCGTGCGGAACGTAAAGTTTCCCGGCGTGATCTCGTTGCGGAATGCTTTGCCTATCTGGCCGACGCCGAAGGGCAAACGCATGCGCATGGTGTCGACAATGTTTTTGAAGTTCACAAAAATTCCCTGTGCGGTTTCGGGGCGAAGGTAAATCGTGGCGCCCTCTCCTTCTATAACGCCTTGCTGTGTTTTGAACATAAGATTGAATTTTTTTGCTTCCGTCCATTGGACTTTGCCACATTTGGGACAGGGAATTTTCTCAGCAATGAGCATCTTTTGGATCTGATCGATCTTGAGGACGGCTGCAGCTTCCACACCCAATTTTGCCTCAAGCAATTTGTCTCCACGAGTTCGATCGTGACAATTCTTACATTCGACAAGAGGATCGGCGAAGGAACTCACGTGTCCGCTGGCTTCCCATACTTTCGGGTTCATCAAAATGGATGCATCCAACCCAACCATATCGCTGCGGTCGCGGATAAATGTCTTCCACCACTGCTTCTTCACACGGTTTTTCAGTTCCACGCCCAGCGGCCCGTAATCCCAGGTATTGGCGAGGCCGCCGTAAATTTCCGAGCCCGGGAAAACAAAGCCTCGGCGTTTGCAGAGGGAAACGACGGCGTCGAGCGAGGAAGCGGGCATGGGTGCTCCAAGAGTAGCAGAGGTTGGGGGAAGGAGAGAATTCTTTCGAAGGAGACCAATGAAACCAAGGAGACCAAGGTTTTTTTAGTTCCTTGGTTTCATTGGTCTCCTTGGCTTCTTTGGTATCCTAAAGCGCTACAAATGGCTTCTGTTACAGCAAATTCTGTGGTATAATAGTATGAAATGTTTGAGCTCCTCACACACAACGAATTTTCGCTGACGAAGACCGTCATCGTGCTGCTGGCAGTCGCCATCCTCGCGAGCTGGGACTTGATGCAGCGCATAAAGAACCGCAATGCGCACTACTTATTCGCGTGCATTCTCGGCACTATTCTTTCCGCGGGATTCATCGGTTTTACCGATCTTCTGTTTACGTCCGCGCCCAAAACGGACGGATTCCTGATGGCGTTCGGATTGCTTTTGATTCTCATTGCATGGAGGTTGCTGTTCGGTCCCTGGGAAACGGAAACGAAAGCAACCATACTCGGTTCCTTCGTCTTTTGGATCACGCTGCACATTCTCTGGAACGAACCGCCGGAGATGCGGTTAGCGCACATAATCGCCATCACCGTTGCACTGCTGCCTGCCGTCGTCTGGTGCGCGCTTTTCCTGGGCTATCACCGTGAACGCTTGAGCCGCGTGTTCCTGATGTTCTTCGCCGGCATGCTGAGCACCGCACCCATCCTTTTCTACGATGTGCTCGTGCGGCGTGGCATCGAAATGCATTTCTTTCTCTTTAAAATCGTGCCGGAAAGTTTCGGCAACAACACGGAACGCTTCATGGCGGTGCAGTTCCCCGGGGTCACCGGCGTGCCGCGCACGCTCCTCTCCGTCTTTTTGTCCTTCCTCATCGTCGGTCTCATCGAAGAGCTCAGTAAGTACTGGGTGCTCCGCAAAAGCGGACAGAAAGTGTTCGCCAGTATCGACGACGTCATGCAACTCGCCATTATCGTCGCCATCGGATTCGCGTTCGCAGAGAACATTGCGAATCAAGGCTACTTCCTCTCGTTCGTGCGGGAATACCTTCTCTCTTCCGAGCGCGACATCGCGGGGTTCTTCGGCAACGTCATCGGACGTTCCGTCCTCACGAGCATGGTGCACATCGTCTCCACCGGCGTGATGGGCTACTTCCTCGGACTCGCCATCTTCGCGGGACCGTATTTGGAAGAGCGTCGCGCTCGTGGCGTCACCCATTCCATGGCGACGTACATAGCCGGCTTGCTTCGATTGCGGACAAAATCGGTTTTCCAAGTGCAGATGCTCACATGCGGTTTTGTCGCGGCCATCGTGCTCCATGCGTTGTCCAACTTCCTGGTGACATTGCCGGATATTCTTCCCGGCAATCCGCGCACGTTCGGTGATCTGTTCCAACTGTCTTCGGAATCATTTTTGCAGTATCTGTCCATTCTTGTTGTGCCGGCGCTGCTGTACGTCGTGGGTGGATTTTGGCTGCTGACGATGCTTTTTGCGCGCAAGGAGAACATGAAAATACGCGGACACATCATTTCATCCGATTCCTTCGTGACGACGGAGGAAACCGCATAAATCTTCGGCGTTTTATTGTCAGCAATGGTCGGGTTCTTTACCATGGCGAGTGGCATTTCGCTTTTTCCCATTCTTTTTCATGTCATCATCCGGAACCCGATCACGATCTCTGCGCACGCTCTCGGCAGTCTTGCTCTCCCTCACGTTTCTCCCGTTGCCTATCACCGGTGTTGCGGCGGATGCAGACACCGATACCGTAAGTCGTGGCGAATTCATTCGCACGGCGGTGAAAACATTGGCGATTCCTTTGGACGACGATGCCATGCAGCCGACCGAGCGCATTCCCCAAGTGCTCCTGCCGTACCTCGGCGCCGCGCACAAACGCGGAGCGCTCGCGATCTTCGGAACATCCATCAATCACACGAAAGCAATTTCGCGAGGAGAAGCGGCGGTGGTTCTTATGAAATTGCAAAGCATGTCTTCGTCCCCGCCGCCTGCGGGAAAATATTCCGATGTGCCGACGGATTCTCCCTACGCGCGCGCGGTACAGCTGGCCGTTGCCCGCAAGTGGATGAAGCCCGTGCGTCCTCGTCTCTTTGGCTTGGACAGGGCGCTGAGCCAGCGAGAATTCAAGCTTGTGCTGACACGTCTCAAAGCACCGCAGACTCCGGGTATGGATGATCTTGGCCAGACGACGCAGACCATTCGCGTGAATCTGAAGCGCAAGGATACGTCGCTGCCCAAAGATGACATTCTCCGCACCATCTGGCAGCTCTTGAATGATGAATATTTATATAAGGACAAGATCAACGGCGAGGAAGCCGCCTACAAAGCCGCCGAAGGATTGGTGCAAAGCTTGAAAGATCCCTACACGGTCTTCATGCGTCCTGCGTCGAATAAGAATTTCCAGACGCAGATTCAAGGCGAAGTGAGCGGCATCGGCGCGCAGGTGGAACAGAAGAACAGCGTGCTCCTCATCGTGACGCCTCTCAAAGGATCTCCTGCTGAAAAAGCAGGGCTGCTGCCCGGCGATGAAATCATTGCCGTCGACGGCGTGAGTCTCGCAGGACTCAGTTTCGAGGATTCCGTCGGGAAAGTGCGCGGCCCCAAAGGTTCCTCCGTCAAACTCACCGTCCGCCGCAACGGCTCGGATATGCAGGTGACGGTGCTCCGCGACACCGTCAAAGTTCCTGAGATTGAAATTTCCTTCCAGGGAAACATCGCCGTCGTCAAACTGCACCAGTTCGGCAGCATCACCGACCGCGATCTTCGGTCCTTGATGGTGGATGTGCAAAATAAGAATCCGACCGGCGTGGTCTTGGATCTTCGCAACAACCCCGGCGGTCTGCTCCATGCAGCCGACGTGGTTGTCAGCAACTTTCTGCCCGAAGGAAGCATGGTTGCAAAGATCGTTTCCTCGCAAACGGAAAACAAAGAAATGACGGGGGATCCTCCCACCATCTTGCCCACGGTTCCCCTTGTTGTTCTTGTGAACAAAGGTTCTGCCAGTGCGTCCGAGATCGTGGCAGGCGCGCTCCAAGACGCGGGCAGAGCGAAGATCGTCGGCGAAAAAACATTCGGAAAAGGAACGGTACAGCAGGTGCTCCAGTTCACGGACGGTTCCAGCCTGAAGATGACCGTTGCCGAATGGCTCACGCCGTCCGGTCGCAAGATCGACGGTCTGGGCGTGACACCGGACTTTGTGGTGGAACTCGGCGATCGCGATGAGCAGATGCTGAAAGCGTTGGAGTTATTGCGGTAAATCTTGATTGTCGATTTCCTGAAAGGATTATTGGAATAATGGAGTACTGGAATACTGGCCAATGTCACTCGCGAAGTGACGTCCCAGTACTCTAGTATTCCAATACTCCAGTATTCTTCCTATGGATTTACTGCAACAAGCCATCGACCTCTTCCTGCATTTGGATACGCACCTGAGTGCCGTCATCCAGCAGTTCGGGGTCTACACGTACGTCATCCTTTTCTGCATCATCTTCACGGAAACGGGGCTGGTCATCATGCCGTTCCTGCCGGGGGATTCGCTGCTGTTTGCCGTCGGTGCTTTTGCAGCGGAAGGCTCGCTCCATCTCGTCACATCGTTTGTTTTGCTCACATGCGCCGCCATCATCGGAGACAGCGTGAACTACTGGATCGGCAGTTTGATCGGCAAGAAAGCATTCACGATCAACAATCGTTTTTTCAAACACGAGTATTTGATGAAAACGGAAGCTTTTTACGAGAAGCACGGCGGCAAGACCATCATCATCGCGCGGTTCCTGCCCATCATCCGCACGTTCGCGCCGTTCGTCGCGGGAGTCGGCAACATGAATTATGCGACATTCTTCTTTTATAACGTGGTCGGCGGTCTGCTCTGGGTGACGCTGCTCCTTGGAAGCGGATTTCTTTTTGGCAACATCCCACTTGTGCGAGAAAACTTCGAAACCGTGATCGTTGCTATCATCGTGATTTCGATCCTCCCAGGGATCATCGAGTTCGTGCGGCACCGGTTCCGGAAGACATGACCGTTTTCCAGTTACGATCTCACCAAGTGGATGAATTCGGGCTCTTTGGGAAACTTTGCGAACGCCGGTTTTAATTTTACTTCCAATTCTTTTGCTCCGTCCGATGTATCGCTCGCAATGAACGCAAGAATGGGATCATCCGGCCCGAGCACTTCTCCCATACCGGATTTGCCACCCATGACAGTCCCTATCAGGGCCACCTCATTTTTGACATACTCCAGGGGAACTCCTGTGGCTGCGATCCCGTACGCCGGAGCACCCAAAACTTCTCCGTTGCAGGTGTACTCTTCCGTGCCGTCGATAACCAACATCTGACCCGGATGCACGTGCAAATCGCCGCTCATGCTTACGTTTGCTGCGTCAGAAAAACCGGCTCTTTTGAGCTTGCTGAGTGGCATTCCGAGCTGATCGACAAGTTCCTTACCGCCGGCTTCGGCTGCTGCATCGTCACTTTCCCGAGCTGCGCAGTGTTCATGCCAACAAACTTCCATGATTCTTTTTGCAATCTCCGGATGCTCGCGGAAAAAAAGCTTGAGCAAGTTCATTTCTTCTTTCGACATTCCGGCGCCCAACCCGGCGATGCCGATCTTGTGCAGCCCTTTGTGTGTGAGTCTCTCATCGATGCATCCCATCAGGAGCTGTAATTTTCTGAAAAGCTCAGTTGTCATTCCCTGTCCCAAGACTTCTTTTGGTGATCCTTTTTTAAGGTCTCTCAGGTGACGAATGATACCTCGATTTTCTTTCAATGCTTGATGTTTGAGCTCCAGAACATGTTTGGGATCCGCATCTTTTGCTTCGGTTTCTTTCCACGGAATTCCGGCGGCAGCGCCTCCAACGAAAAGAGCGGCGATTCCATATTTCATCGCGGTGCGCCGCGTGATGGGATTATCTTCCAGAGGAATAAGGCGTTTTTCAGGGGTTCCTTCCGGCGATGGAACTGCAGGCAATTGGTTCACAGGATCGTCGTGGGAGAAATCTAGACTTTTCATCATATTATAGCGTAAAAATAGTAAATCGTTAAGCAACCATTAAACGAATTTGACCTCGGAAGTCAAGGGTCTAAGAGGCCACTTTGGAAGGGAAACAGAATGAAGTCTTAAACCCTTGGCCCACCTTCGTCCCGCTCTTGCGGGACTACGGTGGGCAGGCACTTTTTTGAAATAAGCTCTTAGCCCCTTGGCAGGAGAAAATCGATCGCGTAGGATGCCAGTCGCTTTTAGAAGGACTTCAATTCTCTCGTCTCTATGCCCGGTACCATCTCCCAAGTCGTCGGCGCAGTCGTGGACTGCGCATTTCCAAAGGATGATCTTCCGCCGCTTTTTTCCGCACTCACGACAACGTTCAACGATCAAGAACTCACGTTGGAGGTACAGCAACACTTGGATGGCGGCATGGTGCGCGCCGTGGCCATGGGCTCGACAGAAGGTTTAAGCCGTGGACTCAGCGTGAAGAACACGGGCAAGCCCATCTCTGTCCCGGTCGGGCCGAAGACGCTCGGACGCATGTTCGACGTGCTGGGCAACCCCATCGATGGCATGCCGGCGATCCAATCCGAGAAAAAATATCCCATTCACCGTGCAGCGCCGCCTTTTTCGGACCAGTCCACGGAAACGGAAATTTTGGAGACCGGCATCAAAGTCATCGATCTCATTTGTCCCATCCTTAAAGGAGGAAAAGTCGGACTCTTTGGCGGAGCGGGCGTGGGCAAGACCGTCGTTGTGAAAGAATTGATCCATGCCGTTGCAGCCACGCACGGCGGTTACTCCGTCTTTGCCGGAGTGGGGGAGCGCTCCCGCGAAGGAAACGACCTCTACTATGAAATGAAGGAATCCGGCGTGTTGGAAAAAACAGCACTCGTGTTCGGACAGATGAACGAACCGCCGGGACCGCGTCTGCGCGTCGCGCTCACGGGGTTGGCCGTGGCCGAATACTTCCGCGACGAAGAGCACCGCGATGTGCTCCTCTTTATCGATAACATTTTCCGCTTCACCCAGGCCGGCGCCGAGCTCTCCGCTCTCCTTGGCCGCATTCCGTCCGCCGTGGGCTACCAGCCGACGCTGGCGAATGAAATGGGACAAGTGCAGGAGCGCATCACGTCGACCAAGAACGGATCCATCACCTCCGTCCAAGCCGTGTACGTTCCCGCCGATGATTTTACCGATCCCGCACCCGCAACAACCTTCGGACACTTGGACAGCACCATCGTGCTGACACGTTCGCTGGCGGAACTCGGCATTTACCCGGCCGTCGATCCGCTGGAATCCACATCGACCATTCTTTCTCCGACCATCGTGGGACAGGAGCACTACGAAACAACGCGTGCGGTGCAGAAAGTCTTGCAGCGTTACAAAGAGCTCCAGGACATCATCGCCATCCTCGGCATGGAGGAACTCTCGGAAGAAGACAAGCGCACGGTGCAACGTGCACGCAAGATCCAAAAATTCCTCTCGCAACCGTTCTTCGTGGCGGAAGTTTTCACGGGATTCCCGGGCAAATTCGTTCCGCTCAAAGATACCGTCCGCTCGTTCAAGGCGATCTTGGACGGTCAACTTGATCACGTGCCCGAACAGGAGTTCTATATGAAAGGCGGCATCGACGATATCAAAGCCTGATTATGACTGCTTCCAACACCATACCGAATCTTCAATGGCATCCGGGGATGAATGTTTGGTCGGGAAAGACGGCTTATGATCGAGATATTGAAATGCATCCCGTCAGTGCGCACGACAGAACTCTTCGCAGGGCTTTTTTTGAATGCTTGTGTCCGCATCGCTGGGACCCGGAAAAGCTCGATAAGATTCTGGGATTCGACGGCATGAAAGGATTTCTGTTACGAGATACGACGAAGTATGACTTCGAACGATGTTCAACACGGTATCGAGCGCATCAATACTGGGAATCGAACGGGCGCAATTTATGGAGGCAGGATGAGGACGTTGCTCTTGCCATCGAAGAGCAACGAGCGGGAGCGGCAATCGGCGGCATGCTTATTCAGGAATCGAAACAAGTGCCCTTTCCGCGATTGCATGGAATGGTTGTGCATCCCGACTTTAATTATGGAATGAGCAAAGAACTTCCCAACGTGATGCTTTCTGCGTACCGACAGAAGACGAGGAAAGTTGTTGATACGTGTGTTCCATTGCTCCTGGATGAACGAATCTTTAACGACATGTCTTTAAGGTATTACAATACGCACTGATTATTTTTATGATTCACCTCGAGATCATCACACCGGAGCGCGTCGTCTTCCAAGGCGAGGCGGACAGCGTGTCGCTGCCGACGCCGGATGGTGAAATCACCATTCTCCCGCATCACATTCCTTTGATCAGTATTGTCGTTGCCGGCAGTGTGCTCGTCCGAAAAGGAAAAGAAGAACAACTCTTCGCCGTCTCGCGTGGTGTGATTGAGGTCGATGGCAAGAGCATCCGCGTCCTCACAGAAACGGCGGACCGTGCAGCCGATTTGCAAGAAGAGGCGATCGAAAAAGCGAAGAATGCCGCCGAGAAATTGCTGCAGGAAAAACACAATGATGTCGAAGGCTTTGCCGAAGCTACCGCCATCTTGGAACGAGAATTGGCTCGATTGCACGTTGCTCGAAGACATCGATCGCGTCGAGGAATGCCGCACATAGAATCGTAAAATGTCTGCTGAAGAATCTTCCTGGCGGCCGCTCTTCCTGGCTCTACGCTTGGCGTGGAGTCTGGGCTACATCATCGCCATTCCGGCAGTGCTCTTTGGCTTCGGCGGTGCCTATCTGGACAAAACGCTCGAAACGTCTCCGGGATTCCTGCTCGCAGGTTTTATCATCGCCATTACGCTCTCGTACCTGGGTGTTCGCAGAAAGATTAAGGAGATCACGGCGGCGGAAAAAGACTGATCCGTCTTGATCTGCATCAAACCATCCCTTTACACTCTCGACACATGGCTATCGCCGTCCACGCACCCACATTGGCTTCCGAAACCATCGCGCACATCGGCGCGTTTGAACTCAGAAACACCATGGTCATGGCGTGGCTTGCGATGGCGCTCCTCATTGGAGTCGGTCTCCTGCTCAGCAGGACGAAGTATAAGGAAATCCCCGGCCGCTTCCAGGCGTTCATGGAAATGCTCATCGAAGGACTCTTCGATTTTTTCGACAGCATCGTCCAAGATCCAAAAGCCACGCGGAGGTTCTTTCCGCTCGTCGCCACGATCCTCATCTTCATCACGATTGCGAACTGGATGGGAATTTTGCCGGGCGTGAACTCCATCACCATCGAAGGAATGCATGATGGACACCTCATGAATATTCCCATCTTCCGTTCCATGAATGCGGACGTGAACATGACACTGGCCATCGCCATCATCTCCGTCGTTGCCACGCAGGCGTTTGGCATCGCGGCGCTCGGCATGATGCCGTACGCGGGAAAATTCTTTGTGGCTCCGTGGCGCGACCCCGTCGGCTGTTTCGTCGGCATCCTGGAACTGGTCGCAGAATTTGCAAAGATGATCAGCTTCACCTTCCGTCTCTTTGGGAACATCTTCGCGGGAGAAGTGCTCCTGGTTGTCATCTTCGCGCTGATGCCATACGTCGCTCCTTTGCCCTTCCTAGGACTCGAAATCTTTGTGGGCTTTATTCAAGGACTTGTCTTTTGTCTCCTGACACTTGTGTTCCTGAAGATGGCGGTTACAACGCATGGGGGACATGAAGAGCGTGCTGATGCAGGTGGTCATGCTGCCCATGCCGCATAAGGATGTTAGGAATTAGGATATTAGGACAGATTTTGACATCGGTGGATTTTATTTCCTAAATCCTAATTCCTATCTCCTAAGTATCGTCTTAGACCCTTGCTTGATAGTGAACGGATCTATACAATCCGCGCGCTTTTTAGCATTTCATCCGTTTTTCCCACTTTCCCTATGGAACCTGAAGCTGTTACAACCGGTCTCTCCATTTTTGCAGACAAAAACCTGATTGTTGCACTGACGATGGCGTTCGGATCGATGATACCGGCTCTTGCCATCGGCATGATCGCCGGCAAGGCCATGGAAGCCATCGGCCGCAACCCGGAGGCAGCCAGCAAAGTGCAGACGTCCTTGGTGCTCTCCGTCGCGTTCGCAGAAGCCATTGCCATCTACTCGCTCGTGGTCGCTCTGATCATTAAATTCGTCTAAGAAAATTGTTATATTGTTTCATTGTACTATTGTTCGCAAGCGCACTCAGAAATTCCTAACAATATAACAATAGGGCAATATAACCATCCGGTGCTTATCTTTTCATTTACCTTCGTCCATGGAGTTACTTTCAAAGCTCGGCATCGACTGGAGTCTGCTTGTGGCGCAGATGGTGAACTTCGGGGTGCTTGTGGGACTTCTGACTTTTCTCGTCTACAAGCCGCTCCTCAATGTGCTGGATGCGCGCCGCGAAAAGATCCGCAAATCCATGGAGGATGTAAAATTGATCGAACGACAGAAGAAAGATATGGAGGTTCTTCGCGAGGCGGAACTGCGAAAGATAGACCAAGAATGCGGCGCATTTATGGAGAAGACAAAACAGCAAGCGGAGAAGATGCGCCAGGAAATTCTTGCAACCGCCAAGAAAGAATCGGAACAGCTCCTGGAGCGCGGCCGTCAACAGTTGGAGAGTGAGCGCGGACGCGTATTTGCGGATGTGCAGCAAGTTCTTACCACCGTCATCATGAAGATGACGCAGAAGATCATCGAGCGAGAATTCTCCAAAGATGACCAAGATCGAATTTTAGCTTCTCTCAGCCAAGAATTACCCAAGCACCTGCGATGAAATTCGATATCCGATCACTGGCACACGCCGTTATCGATCTTGCAGAGACGCTTCCTGCGACAGACCATATGAAACTTTTTGATGCCGCACTGCACATGTTGGAACAGCGCGGACTTTCACGAGAGATCCGCAATTTTCCGAAAGTACTCAAAACCGAATGGCACAAGAAAAATAATTCCGTTCCCGCGTCGCTCGTTACGCCCTCCGGCGATGCCGGCCATACGAAAGAGGGGATCGTGCAGACACTCGAGAAATCTCTCTCCAAGAAAATCGTTATGGAGGAAAGCGCGGATGCAGCACTCCTTGGCGGTGCACGTCTTTCTTTCGGCGATGAGCGCTTGGATGTGAGCGTGCAAACGGCGCTGGAACAATTTGAAACGCACGTGCGATCATCGCTTCCATCCTTGTCCTAATTAATCGCGGCCAAGAATGGCCGCTCTGGTATCTTTCACCACTCATCCCATGTCCCTCAGCGATACACTCATCAAGTCACTCGAAGAACGCGTCGCGTCCTATAAAAAGGAAGTGAAGCACGAACATGTGGGAACGGTGCTGGAAGTGGGTGACGGCATCGCGAAATTGTCCGGACTCTCCAAGATCGGCTCGGCGGAAATGATCGATTTCGGAAACGGCGTCTTGGGCAGCGCTTTGAACCTTGGCGAAGACGAAGTCGGCGCCATCATCTTCGGTGATTTCAGCAAAGTGAACCAAGGCGACACCGTAAAGGCGATGGGAAAAATTCTTTCCGTTCCGGTCGGAGAGTCGCTCATTGGTCGTGTGGTTTCCCCGCTGGGCGAAGCGAAAGACGGCGGTTCCGCGATCCAAAGCAAGACACACTATCCCATCGAGAAAATCGCACCGCGCGTCATCGAACGCAAGTCCGTGACCATTCCGCTCCAGACAGGCATCAAGGCCATCGATACCATGATTCCCATCGGGCGCGGACAACGCGAGCTCATCATCGGCGACCGCCAAACGGGAAAAACGGCCGTCGTCATCGACGCGATTCTCAATCAAAAGCAGACGCAGTCCTCCGATCGTCCCGTCATCTGCATCTACGTCGCCATCGGACAAAAGGAATCCAAGGTCGCGAAGATTGTTGCGGAACTGAAGAAGCACGGCGCGATGGATTACACCATCGTCGTCTCGGCCGGAGCCTCCGAGCCCGCGTCCCTCTCGTACATCGCACCGTTCGCGGGATGCGCGATGGGGGAGTACTTCTTAGACAAAGGAAAAGATGTGCTCTGTATCTACGACGATCTTTCCAAGCATGCATGGGCGTACCGCCAAATTTCCCTCCTACTCCGTCGTCCACCGGGACGCGAAGCGTACCCCGGCGACGTGTTCTATTTGCACTCTCGCTTGTTGGAACGCGCAGTGAGTTTGGATGACAGCCGCGGCGGCGGAACGCTGACAGCGCTGCCCATTATCGAGACGCAAGCCGGCGACGTGTCCGCATACATTCCGACGAACGTCATCTCCATCACGGACGGACAAATCTACTTGGAATCGGATCTCTTCTACAAAGGCATTCGCCCGGCCGTCAACGTCGGTCTTTCCGTTTCCCGCGTGGGTTCGGCTGCACAAGTGAAATCCATGAAGAAAGTAGCGGGCAAACTTCGTCTCGATCTTGCACAGTACCGCGAGCTCGCCGTCTTTGCCGCATTCGGATCCGATCTTGACGCCGCAACAAAGCAGCAATTGGATCGCGGTGCGCGCCTGACGGAAATCCTAAAACAGCTCCAGTACGAGCCGATGCCCGTGGAGGAACAGGTTGCTATCCTCTACGCCGGCGTCAACGGGTACTTGGATGATGTTCCCGTGGAGCAAGTGAAGGCATTCGAGAAACAATTCCTCACGCACCTGCGAGAGAAACATTACGATGTGTTGAAAATTCTCCAGAAAGAAATCACGAAAGAGGCGGAGGAAACGCTCAAGCGTCTCATCGAGTCCTTTAAGAAAGATCGCGGTTATCTGGCCAAATCCTAAATCATGGCACGCAATCTGCGCGATATTCGGCGTAAGATCAAAGCCATCAAGGCCACGCGCCAGGTGACCAAAGCCATGGAACTGGTTGCAGCGTCCAAGATGCGTCGTGCTGTGCAGAATGCACAGATGCTTCGTCGCTACGCGCTCACGGCGTGGAATATTTTGGAGAACATGGCCGAGGTGCACCCGGGACTCCATCCGTACCTCACGGAACGTCCTGCGAAGAAAATTCTCGCCATACTCTTCACATCCGATCGCGGCCTCTGCGGGAGCTTGAACACGCAGATGTTCCGCATGGTTGCGAGTTACATGAAGGAAACAAAAGCGATGCCGAGCTTTGAGAGCCTCTCTTTCATCGCCATCGGCAAAAAAGGCCAGCAATTCTTGGCGCGCAACAACCAAGATGTCGTTGCCGCATTTCCGGCGCTCAGTAACCACCCGACGTTCAAAGACATTTTGCCCGCCGTGCGCCTTGCGACCGAAGGATTTCTTGCCGGCACGTACGATTCCGTGGTCGTGCTCTACCCGGATTTCATTTCCGCACTCGTGCAGGAACCCGTGGCAAAGGTGCTGCTGCCGTTCACAAAATCCGATCTCAAAACCATGCTCGCGAGCTTGATTCAGCGACGCCATACACGAGCGGAAGACATTGTGAAGCGCGAGCGAGAAGTGACGGAATACGTTTTCGAACCCTCACAGAATAAAATCCTGGAGGTGATTCTGCCGCAGCTCACCGAGATGCAAGTGTTCCAGGCGGTGCTGGAAGCAACGGCCTCCGAACATTCCGCTCGCATGGTGGCCATGCGCAGCGCCACGGACAATGCATCGGACATTTTGGATGATCTCACACTCACCTATAACCAAACGCGCCAGGCGGGGATTACGGCAGAGCTTGCGGAACTGAGTGCGAGTAAGGCAGCATTGGATTAGGTTTATTGACAACATTTATTCGAGTGGAATAATCAGGTTATGCCCGAAGCGGATGAAAAATTGTGGGTAATGCAATTCGACCGAGATGCTGAATTTGCCAAACATGTTGCCTCGGCTCCGAAACAAGATCGTCCCGCTTTGCTGATGGGGTACTTCCTGGATCGCATGGAACATATTGCCCCTCTCCTCACAGATGTAACACTTGTAGCTCCCAATAAACTGGTTGGTTTAGTGGGCGTTCTGGGGCACGAAGAGGCTTGTGCAAAGTTGGCCGATTTTTTACGGACAGAACAACTGGGCAATCTGGTTTTAAGCAGCAGACCTGTCAAAGCGGGAAGGCATAGCCGGCCAGTAGAACTTTCTACATTGATAGCGGCGTCGGATTAAGCGGCAATCAATTCCGTGTGCTGCTCAAGTTTTGCGATTCTTTTTTCGTGCTTGTCCGATCGATCGCTTAATACTCCGATTTTATCTTTGTGAGCGCCCAGTAAATCGTGATGCATGTTTTCAGCAACAACATCAAAGTGACTGATGATTTCATCTTTCCATTTTTGATTTGCAACATAAAGTTTTCCAACTTCATCCATAAGCATGGCAATGTCGTGTTTCGTTGGTCGCTGCTTGCGGATCATCTTGTGGAGTCATATTTTTACATGTTGCTGTAGAACTGCTTCTTCTTATTGGCAGCTCTGTATCCTTCGCGCTTGAGTGCGCGGAGACGTTGCAGACGACGTGTGAGCGGATGCTTGTAGACGTTTCGCTCGCGGAGCATTTTCAGGAGACCTGATTTTTGCACCTGCTTTTTGAAGCGCTGCTGGAGCCTGTCGTTACTTTCGTCGCCTTTCTTGTGTGCATGAATCGCCATAGCCGGGACAGTGTAGGGAGATCGGGGGACAGTGACAAGGGTGAACCCTTGAAAGAGGTCTGTGACGCCATCGGAAGATGTCCTTTTTACATCACTTTTTCGTGAAGAAAACTGTCCTTTTTGTATAAATATTTTGTTCAATGTTTTCCGTAAGCAGAAAACAATATATCCATAAAACAATCCTCTGTAAGTGCACGTGTTTTTGGCTCTCCAAAGCGTTGAAGGAGAATCGGAAAGGCTCTAAAGTCTATGAAGATATGGCAACGCAAAAGTACACCGCATCGCAGATCCAAGTCCTGGAAGGACTGGAGCCCGTTCGCAAGCGCCCGGGTATGTACATCGGTTCGACGGACGTCCGCGGACTGCATCATTTGGTGTATGAAATCGTCGATAACAGCATCGATGAAGCGATGGCAGGACATGCGGACAGCATCACGTTGACGCTGGAAGATGATGGATCGGTGACGGTGGAAGACAACGGACGCGGCATCCCGACGGATATCCACCCCACGACGAAACGTCCCGCACTGGAAACCGTACTCACGACCCTGCATGCCGGTGGAAAATTCGGCGGGGATGACAGCGGGTACAAGGTCTCCGGCGGGTTGCACGGCGTCGGTTCGTCCGTCGTGAACGCGCTCTCTATTAAAATGAAAGCGGAGGTGCACCGCGACGGAAACATCTTCGTGCAGGAATACAAGCGCGGCAAACCGACGATGGATATGAAGAAAGCGGGGAAGACGGATAAGCATGGAACGAAGATCAACTTCATGCCGGATGAGGAGATCTTTGACACGCTGGAATTCAGCATGGACATGATCATGACGCGTTGCCGCCAGCAGGCGTACCTGACACGTGGCATCACGATTGCGATGATCGATGCCCGGAAGAAGCGACCAGCGGAAGACGAGCAACATCCTCGCTTGTATCGCTTCCACTTTGAAGGAGGCATCTCTGCGTACGTCAAACATCTCAATGAATCCAAAGAAGTGATTGGCGATCCCATCTGGTTTGAGAAAGACACGCCCGATGGTTTTGTGGAAGTCGCGCTGCAATACACGCAAGCATTCCAGGAGCACACGGTCAGCTTTGCGAACAACATCCACACAGCAGAAGGCGGGCATCACCTGACAGGGTTCAAAGCCGCTATCACGCGCACGATCAACGCCTATGCTCGCCAATACGGACTCCTCAAGGAGAAAGAGGAGAACCTGACGGCAGACGACGTGCGCGAAGGTTTAACGGCAGTGATCTCCGTGCGCCTCCGCGAACCGCAGTTCGAAGGCCAGACGAAAGGCAAACTCGGCAATGCGGAAATGAAGACGGCCGTGGAAACCGTCGTGAACGAAAAGCTCAGCATGTACTTGGAGGAGCATCCCGGTGAAGGAAAAGAGATCGTCTCCAAATGCATGCTTGCCGCACGCGCACGTCTTGCCGCACGCGCAGCACGCGACAGCGTCATCCGAAAAGGTGCGCTGGAAGGCATGACGTTGCCGGGAAAGTTGGCAGACTGCAGCAACCGCGATCCCGCACAGTGTGAGCTCTACATCGTCGAGGGTGATTCCGCCGGAGGTTCCGCCAAGCAAGGGCGCAACCGTGACTTCCAAGCCATCCTTCCGCTGCGTGGAAAGATTCTCAACGTCGAGCAAGCGCGCTTGGACAAAATGCTTGCGAACAACGAAATCAAAGCGCTGATCATCGCACTTGGTATGGGTGTCGGTGAAACCAAGGAAATCGGCAAGCTTCGCTACCACCGCATCGTCATCATGACCGATGCCGACGTGGATGGAGCGCACATCCGCACGTTGCTCCTCACACTGTTTTATCGTTACTATCCGGAGCTGATGATCGGCGGATATCTGTATATCGCGCAGCCGCCTTTGTACAAGATCCAAAAAGGAAAAGATGTTCGCTACGCGTTCACGGACGAGGAAAAAGCATCGGTGATGAAAGAGTGGGGGATCAAGTCGGAAGAAACGCAGGAGTCTGATGAGCCGGAGCAGCCAACCGAAGAGGATGCAGTTGCTGTGGGATTGACGAAAGGCGAACCGAAGGAAAAGAAAGCGACGACCCGCGTGAACATTCAGCGTTACAAAGGTCTTGGAGAAATGAACCCCGGGCAGCTCTGGGAGACGACCATGGATCCCGCATCGCGCATCATGCTCCGCGTCACGATGGAAGATGCCGAGAAGGCGGATGCCGTGTTTACTACACTCATGGGAAGTGAAGTTGCGCCTCGAAGGAAGTTCATTCAGACGCATGCGAAGACGGTGAAGAACTTGGACATTTGATGAGGTGACCAAGGAAACCAGGGAAACCAAAGTGACCAAGGATTATTCGATGGAACTCGAGAATTTCATGATGAGATAACTGATTCGATTGATCCATTGGTCAGTTTTTGAAAATTCCTCCGGACTGATGTATTTCAGATCTCGTGCGAGAAGAATTTCCACATGAACTTCTTCCAATGAGGCAGAAGCAATTTCCATGTAGTGACGCTTTTCTTTTCCGGATTTCTTCGCATTCCCTTCAGCAATATTGGTCGGTACGCTCATGCTTGATCTTCGTATTTGGCTTGTGAGACCGTATTTTTCTTCCTTGGGGAATTTTTTTGTAAGGACATAGATCCAAACGCAGAATTTATAGGCTTCCTGCCAAACAATGAGCCGTTCATGCATTCTAAGGTGCATAAAAGCATTGTAGGCACCCTTTATGTCTTTTCCTTGGTCTCCTTGGTCACGTTGGTTTCCTCTTATTGAGTTTTGCTCTTCTGTAAGCCATAAAACAAGTTCTAAACCGGCATAGAACCCTCTGCTAGAATGGTCTACATGGTCAATTCGCCTCGATCAAACTCCGAAGGCATCAAACAGAAATCATCGCTTGTTCGTTGGTTACAATTTTCCACGCGTTCATTGTTACTATTGATGGCTTTCACGGGCGTGGGAGGTGCATATTCAAAATATCGAATGGATGAACAGCGGAAAGAACAAAAAACGATTGAAAAAGGCGCGGAAGCTTTTTCGGATGCGATCAAGCAGAGTATCGGACTGGATGAATACTCGATCTCTCCAGAAGAGTACAAAGATGGAATCGTGAAAATAGAAAACATTCCATCAAAAAAGTAATCAATCCTCGTCTGTCTCTCCTCCAATGTGGTCGCGGAGCACATACGTATCCAAGTTCTCCTTTCCAAGAAGATCAACAACCTGCGGAATTGCATCCTTGAAGGCGATCTGTTTCTGTTTGCCTGCTTTCATGTCACGTAAGATGATCGTGTTTTCCTTCACTTCCAGTTTGCCAAGGAGCAGCGTGTAGCGTGCTTCAAATTTGTCGGCCAAGCGCATCTGTGATTTCAAACTGGCTTCGCCCAAGGCTCCAACCGTGTGCACGCCTTTGTCGCGGAGCTCCGCCACCAGTTGCAGACAGGCTTTCTTCGCCTCGGGGCCAAGCTGTGCAACGAAGACATCCACTTGGTCTTTGTTCGGCACCTGCACGCCCGCTTCCTTCATGTGCCAAATCGTGCGTTCGATGCCGCCCGCAAACCCCACGCCGGGTGTTGGCTTGCCTCCCAACAATTCCATCAAACCATCGTAGCGCCCTCCGCCGCCCACGGCATTCTGGGCGCCCGTGCTCTGGTCCCAGAATTCGAACACGGTCTGTGTGTAGTAATCCAGGCCGCGCACCAGCTGCTCATTTGGTACATATGTCACGTTCAGAGCATCCAAATATTCCAGCAGCGTTGCGTGGTACTGCTTGCTCTCGTCGCTCAAAAATTGTGAGAATGTCGGAGCACTCTTCAAAAGAATCCTTGTATCTTCTTCTTTCGAATCGAGAAGGCGCAACGGATTCAACTTCAAGCGCTCGCGATCTTGTTCCGGCAAATGACGCTCTTTGCCGATGAAGAAATCTTTCAAGGCCGTGACATACGCTTGGCGATTTTCCTGCGATCCGATGTTATTGATCTGCAAATTCAGACGGGGAAGGATCTTCAAATCTTTAAAGATATTGCAGGTCATGGAGATCAGCTGCGCATCCAAACTGGGATCTTTCAAGCCGATCACTTCAAAATCAAACTGATGGAACTGTCGGTAGCGGCCTTTTTGCGGCCTGTCATAGCGGAAACATTGTCCGATGGCATACAATTCCACGGGCTGTGGCAACAGCTGCATGCCGTGCTCAATGTAAGAACGACAGATGCCGGCCGTGAATTCCGGACGAAGTGCATAGGTTCTCTCTTTTCCTTCACCATCTCTTTTGCCTGTTACGGTGAAAAGTTCTTTTTCGACAATGTCCGTGTGCTCACCAATGCCGCGCTCAAAAATTCCTTTATCTTCAAACATCGGCGTATCGATGCGTTTGTAGCCGGCCTGACGCGCGCGATGACGCACGGCTTTTTTGATGTACGTCATGTACTGATGATCCTCGGGGAGGACATCGTGCGTGCCTTTCGGTGTTCGGAAGGTGGGTTCTGACATAGAAAACGCTCCCATAGGGAGTGACAGGAATCCTACCAGAGCTACTTGGGTTCGCAAAGTGTCTCCTTCCATCGAACACGCTGTGAGAATGTCATTCTACGGCCTAGTCACACGCAAAAATTCCTATTACACTGAAAAAAGCGGCGATCGTAGCTCAGTTGGTTAGAGCATCTGGTTGTGGTCCAGAGGGTCGTGGGTTCGAATCCCATCGATCGCCCCAGCACAAAAAATACAGAACGAAACTTTCCGATTTTCGTATCAGATATTCGTCTGATCTTCCTTCTTTCCATTCTGCTCTTCGATGCTGTCCGCACGAATGAAGGCGATGGGTTCTTCATCGTCCGTGGATTCCTTTTTTGCTTCGGGAATGGGCATAGACGTCGGTTCCTTTTTCACTTCCACGGGCTTGGATGGAGCAGGCGGTGTGGGAGCTTGCACCGGTGTCATTTCTTTCTTTTCCGGCGCGGGCGGCGCGACAGGTGCGGGAGTCGGCACAGGTTTTGGTGCGGGCGTGGGAGTCGGCTCTTTCTTGGGAACGATCGGAGCAGGTTTTGTTTCCTCACCCATACCGTTGAGCCATGGTGGAGTGACTGTCTCTTGCTTCGATTGCTCTACCGGGGCGCTCTTGGGAAGTTCCGGTGGAGGAGCCACGGGAGCTTTGGGGGCGGGTGGAGGAGTCGGAGTCGGAGCAGGAGGAGCCTTCGGTGCTTCCGGTTTCGGTGCAGGAGGGGTCGCAACTGGTTTTGGTGTAGGTGGCTGTGCAACAGGAGAGGTCGGTGCTTTTGGAGCAGGAGTGGCAGCAGCAGGCTTCGTTGTTGCGGACGCATCCAATCCTTTCTTGAGCCATGAAGGAGTCGGAGCTTCTTCGGGCTTCACCGGTGTAGCGGGAGCAGCCGGTTTCGGCGTTTCTTTTTTGTCTTGCACGACCGATTCTTTTTCCTGCGTGCGCTTGAGTTCCATGGGTGGAGCAACATCGATCACGCTCTTCGGAGATGTTTCTCCCTTCTTTCCCTCTTTCTTTGGAACGAGCGTGGATTCGATCTGGTCCAATTTCTTCTGGAGGCCGCCGCTCTTGCGGAAACGGGCAAGCAGGAACATGGCACCGAGTCCGATTCCCACGGCAACAAGAAGCAACAGCAAACCTTTCAAGATTGTCCAGAGGAAAGAACCTACTCCGCTCCCGTTCCCCTGCGGTTCCTCTCCCGGCGTTTCCGGCGGTGGAACGGCTCCGGCGTTCGTGACATTCGCCGTCGTTTCGGCCGTCGCAAGCGAAAGGGCACTGTCCAAATTGATGACATTCACGCGAACGGTATAGGTGTCATTGACGGCGTACACGTGTTCCGGACTCGTGAGCAGACTCTGCGTCCCGTCGCCGAAATCCCATTCGTAGTGCAGCGGCGTATCCGGTTTTTCATCATCCACGAACCGGACGGAGAAGAGGACTGCGCCGTTCTCCCCCACTTCACTTTCAATCTCCGGCGCGGCAATGCTTTCTCCATTGCCGTAGAGCGTGATTGTTTTTTCCTGCGCACCGGCACCAATGTGAATGGTGCGTTTCGTGACGGGTGCGACAATCCACACATGCAATGGAGTCGCATCGGTGATGAAGAATGTCTTCTCTGCATCATTGTCATTTTCGGGATTACCGTCTCCGTTCGTATCGCTCTCCGCGTTCAAATCCAGCGTGAAAGGTGCGGCTGCTCTGTTTCCCTTGATTGCAAATACGAAGCCTTCCTCTTGGAGGACAAGACCGTTTCCTTGGAGCGCGGGTTCCGTTTCTACGAAGAGCGGTTCCGGAATTTCCGTTGCACCGGTTCCCGTCGGGAGCGGCGTGGGAGCCGTAACGGCGATCTTGAGTGTCTTTCGAATACCCGTTTTATTCGTGGGCGAGTAGACGCCGCCATCCAGAATGTAATTTCCCGTTTTTGCGAAACGCGTGCGGAAAATACGATCGCGCCCCGCCTCCACAAACTGTCGTTCCTCCGTCAGCACCCAACTTACCTGTGCGTCCGTTTCATCGGTCACTGCAAGAATTTCAAACACTGTTCCTGCTTCGATATTGAATGCCTGCTCATTCTGCACCAAGAATTCCTGCGCAAGACTGGAATGCAGGCTCCACCCCAGAACGAGAATCAGGAGCGCCGCCAAGGCCAGTGCAAGACGAGAATTGCGCATGGATTAGAACGAAGTCGTAATGCTTAAGAGCAGCCCGACGATGACGCGGGCAAACAGGATCACGAGCAATCCAATGATCACATACAGGATGATCTTCTTCGCCTTCTCTTTGGATTCATCCGATCCGCCTCCGACAACCAACCAAATGCCTGCAACGACTATCGCAATGACGGCGGCAAGCGCCAGGAAGTTCAAAACAAAGATGAGCACATGCAAGACGACTTCGCGGAGGTCTCCTTTCGCAAGACCGCCGATACCTGCGGCATGTTCCAATCCTTCCACCAGTGAGCCGCCATTAAAAACTTGTGCGGATGCTCGTTGCACCAAGAATGTGAGCGGCAATGCCAGAAGTGCTGTATATGTTTGAAGCATTTTTGGTATGGGAATAGGTCTTTTCCTTTCTCTCTATGATAGCATAAAAAAGGCTTTTTATCCATCCCTTCTCCATGCGTCCTCGGTCATCCAAAGTCCTGCTTTCCGTGGCTTCCCTGAAGGCTTTTCTGGTGAGCGATTTGACGAATATCCGCTACCTGACAGGCCTCAACCTTTCCGCAGGCATCCTGCTGGCGCTGCCACGACGTTTCACCCTCTTCGTAGATGACCGGTACCGGGAAATGGCAGTAAAGAATATCCCACAGGGCTTTGCCGTACGCGACATCGGTGATTTTGCTGCTGAGATGAAGGAAATTCGGGAAACTGGCATAGAAGCAGACAAGGTGTCTATTTTGAGATTAGCCCAGTGGAAGAGAAAATTTCCGCATACAAAATTTGTTCGAAAGATAGATGTATGCGAGGCATTTCGCCGCTCAAAAGAGCCGCAAGAACTTATCAATCTTCACCGCGCGGAGAAGATTACGATCGAGCTTCTGCGCCGTATCCCGTTCGCACTCCGAAAGGGGACGACAGAGGAGCGCCTCGCGCGCGACATCACCATTTGGGCACTTGAGTTGGGTGCAGAGGGTATGTCTTTTGATCCGATCGTTGCATTCGGTACGCACACGAGCGTTCCGCATCACCGACCGACGAATCGAAGTTTAAAAAAAGGACACATTGTGCAGATCGACATCGGTGCGAAGTATCGCGGCTACTGTGCCGACCGCAGTGAAGTATTTTTCACGACCAAGCCGACGGATGCGCAAAAATTTGTGTATGAAACGGTATCCGAGGCACGTGATGCGGCGATGGATCTGGTGAAAGCGGGAGTGAGCACACACGTCCTGGATCGAGCTGCCAGAAAAGTGCTTGCGCGCGAAGGAATGGAATCGGCATTCACACATTCCTTGGGCCACGGTGTCGGACTCGACATCCATGAAGGTGTGATTCTTTCCCGGAAAGCGAAAGAAGAAAAATTATTGAAGAATGAAGTGATCACGATAGAGCCCGGCGTGTATTTTCCGGGAAAGTTTGGGATGAGGTTAGAGTCGATGGTGTATGTAAAATGATGCTCAAATTAAAATTAGTGAGATGTTTCTTTGTTTATTTTCAACCCTCTCTCTGTCTCTCTCCCTTAAGGGAGAGAGAACGTCATTAAGATTTTTTGTAATTGTATGAAAAGAAGAAAAATGACGTTCCCTCCCCCTGTAGGGGGAGGGACAGGGAGAGGGTTATGCAAGAAATTTTTGCATAAGCCTCGCATTGCTAAAGACTTGGATTTTTTTATTCAATATTCAGTTTTCAGCATCCTGAAGCCATATGCAAGTATACTTAACATTCAATTGCCAATCTATTATTCATAGATTCTGTCATCTTCAGACCGTCCCGTGAGGATCGATTTTTTGGTATAATACTATGATTTCTATGAACAAACAAAAAAAGAAAAAAATCACAACGAAGCATCATGTTCGCATTCCGCGACGCATTCTTGGTGCGGCATTGTTTGCCGCATTGATTGCACCGCCTGCGGCAGTCACTGCTCCCGTGCCGCCGGAGCCCTACACGCAAGAATTTATGATCACGGCGTATTACTCGCCGTTGCCCAGTCAGTGTTGCTACGTAAAAGGAACGTATGCAGCAGACATGATTTTGAACGGACAGGGGATTGCCGGCGCAGATGGAACGGCAGTCTACCCGGGCATGGCAGCTGCTCCCAAGACCTATGATTTTGGAACACGCATCATTCTCCCCGGTATCGGCAACGTCACCGTGCATGATCGTGGGGGAGCCATCAATGAGCTTTCAACAGGCATTCATCGACTCGATCTTTGGGTGGGACACGGAGAGGAAGGTTTGGCACGCGCATTGGCATTCGGTGTGCAGCACGTGAAAGGAACTGTCTATCCTCCGGGCTCCGATCAACCGGGAGAATCGCTTACGTTCGAGAATTTTTCTTCACCGCTTGCGCTTCTACATCCATTCCTTGCAGAGGAACCGGATCTTCTATCACTGCATCCCAAGCTCGGGGAGACATCGGTTTCGGTGCAACTGCTCCAAGAACACCTGCGCGATCTTGGCTACTTCCGCGATGCCATCAGCGGACTCTTTGGTCCGGTGACACAGACGTCGCTCCAAGCATTTCAGAAAGATTTTCTCATCGAAGAATCATCGGAGGAATTACTTGAGAAGACCGCTGCGTACTTGATTGCAGCAAAGCGTCGGAAAGATGCCACTCCGCTCGCGATGATCGTTGAGAGAGGAAGTCCGCCCGAGGTGATCTTCAAAGCAAAGCGCACGCTTAGGTTCTTGGGATACTACAAAGGACGCACGAATGGCATGTACGATGATCAGCTGTTTAATGCCATTCTTGCATTCCAGAAAGATCATCAGCTTGTTGGCAGTGCGACCGACAGTGGTGCGGGACGCATTGGTCCTCTTACCAAGAAAAAACTCGTCACGTCGTGGCAGCGGAAGCACGTTGCCCGTTCTGCTGAACGGTTGCTGGCGCTTAAGAAAATCGAATCGCTCCTTTCAGAGCGCGGCGATATTCCGGATTCCTTCCTTGCGGAAGGCGACAAAGGATCAGACGTGCGGAAACTCCAGGTGCTACTTCGTGATAGGGGATTCTTCCCTGCAGACCGTGTGAGCGGACTCTTTGGTACTGTCACGCGTGATGCACTCATCACCTATCAGTTGGATGCGAAGATCATCGAGAAGATTTCCGATAAAGGTGCAGGATTCTTTGGTCCTGCGACCCTTGCTGCTATGAAACGGCAACTGAGAAATAATCTGTATAAAGTTGTGCGAGGAGCAGGGTGGAATGCCATATGATGTAATAAATTTTTATGACAAAATTTGATAATTCAGAGGCACGCGAAAAGAGACTCGACGAAAATGCCATACATGCATTTGCAGCCCAACTTGATGGCAAGGATTTTTATAAAATTCCAATTAACAATGCCTGGAATTATTGGGGTGAAAAAAACATTTGTATTTATTTTATGGATAGCAAAAATATACTTTGCCAGGTTATGTTTTATACTGGAGTCGATGAAGGAGGCGTCTGTCATGTGTGCAATCCTCATGATCCAATGACATTTGCAGAAGTGTCTCCCAAGTGGGAGAAGTTTCTATCCCCTCGTATTGAAGCTTATTTGAAGTCCAACCAACTTGCTGTTGGCAAGCCTGGCAAAGCGGATGTTGAAAAAAAGACCAGCTTTTTCCAGCGCTGTATTGATGCCGTATTACGTGGTTTAGAAACAGGGCAGAGTGAGGATACGAAAAATCCCTACGAACCACCGAAGTCAAAATGAATGTATAGAAAAATGGGTTGTCATTTACGCTGTCTTTCGACAGCATGAATCCCTATGAGATTCGCAGGATTTTTTCTTGCTCTCTTCATCGCTCCGACCATCGTTTTTGCGCAAGAGAATGCTGTTTCTCGCAGGGATGGATTTTTGATGATCTGGAACAGCATCCAGCGCGCCATGGTGGAAAGCCGAGAAAAGCCGTTTGCCGACGTTCCTGCCGAAAGTGAAGGATCGCTCGCGATCACGTATGCAAAATATCGCGGCATTGTGGATGACGACGATGCAAATTTTCATCCGAATGATCCGCTCTCGCTTTCCGATGCACTGCTCTGGTTGTATCGCACGCGCAGTGTGGATGATATCGAACATCTGACTACGGAAAATCTTCCGAATCTTCTGGGGCGCTATCCTCTCGGGGATTTCATTTACAATTCGGCTGCTGCGGAGCCTCCGCGCATCATCGACCGATCTATCACGGCGGATGAGCTCACCGATCTCATGCGAAAATTGGATGAAAATTTACGCAATGAAGAACATGAAGTGAGTTTGTATGCGGAGAAATTCCACGGTGATGGGACTGCCTTTGGCGAAACGTTCGATATGCATGCGCTGACGGCTGCGCACAGGACATTTCCGCATAACACGCTGGTGCGCGTGACAAACGTGGATAATCAAAAAAGCGTGATCGTGCGCATCAATGATCGCGGTCCGTATGTGGAAGGTCGCGATATGGATCTGAGTCTCGGCGCATTCACTTCGATTGCCGAACGGTCCAAGGGAAAAATTATGGCGCGGTTTGAGCGGTTGGGAGACGCGACACTGGCTCAAACCTGCGGTGACGTGCCCCAACGCTTCCAGCAACGACTCTCACGTTCTATTCGTTTTCAGCGTGGTGTGCCGCACATGTTTGCACTCGGTGGGGCGCTCACGCTGAAGGCGAATGATGTTTTCGTCGTGCGCGGTGTCACCTTTCCGGATGGCACACGCATACGGTTGCAGGATTTTGTTTTGAAGGATGAGGCTTTTGAATTTACTCCTTTGATTCCGGGGGACTATGAGTTCCGGTTTGGGTTGATTTCCGGTCGTTCCAGAGTGATGAAAATGAAGGTGGAAGCCTGTTCTTAGAGCCGAGATCGACCATCGGTTGATCTCTACTATATCTGGTACGAAAGCAACATTTCTGCTATAATAAATGGATTCTCGCGTTGTCGAGATTTCATTCAAAAACACACATCCGTGATCACCTTCCTTCGTCTCTGTTTCTGGCCGGCCGTCCTGCTCACACTGCAGCTTCTTAGCTGGGCGTTTCACTGGGATTTGTGGGGGTTCCTCTACGCATGGTTCATAGCAGATCCGCTGGAAGCAGGCATCAGCATCGCCACGGGAATTTGGCTCTTCATGCTGGCGCGCCGGTGGCTCCGATTTTCGTACGCGTACTGGATGTCGTACAAGCTTGTGTCGATGAAAGTGATGCTCCCCAGAAGCGACAGCAAGATCGACCAAGAGAAACGCACCGAAAAAGATTTCAAAGAAAAAGTTGCGGTCATGGAGCAGCTCTACCGCGCACTGTGGGAAGTGAAGTCTCTCACCTTCTGGCGCCTTGTGCATTTCTGGATCTTCCGATACGCGACCATCAGTTTCGAACTCTTTTTGGAAAATGGAGAACTCACGTTTTACGTGCTCACGCATCCAAGTTTGGTTTCCATCGTGGAAAAACAAATCACGGCGTTCTATTCCGATGCGGAAGTGACACTTCAAAAAACGCCGGAGATTTGGCAGAAAGGGCAGAAGCTCGTCGGTTACAACATGTTGCAAAAGAAAAAGTTTATTTTCCCCGTCCGCTATTACGAGGAAATGCAGGATGACCCCTTGAATGACATTGCAAACGTTCTTTCCAAAACAGAACCCGGTGAAACCGCAACGATCCAAGTGATCATCACGCCGTGTTTTTCGGACAAATGGAGCAAGACCGTCAAGCGGTATGCCAGTACCAAGTTTAAAGGCAAAGAAGATCGCTGGGTGTCTCGCATTCCCATCCTTTCCTCGTTCATCCGCGTTCTCGGCGGCATCGCGACGGGGACAGAAGGCAGCACGTTCGCTCCGGGGTCCAGTTCCGGCGACAGTTTCGTCCGCATGATCCAACCGGAAGAGGAGCTCTACAAGCGCATGGGACAGAAGGCGGGCATGAGCGGATTCCATTGCACCATCCGCATGATGGCTGCCGCAAAAACCTGGAAGCGCGCCTTGGATATCACAAACAACATGCAAGTGGCCTACAACGTTTTCAAAGACATTTACGGAAACTGGTTCGTGAACCGCCGCATTTTTTTCGACTTCTTCCCGCTCTCCCTCAACGCGCCCATCATCCATTGGTTCTGGAAGCACCGTATCAACGGGTTCATCAGCAAGCGACCGCTCCTCGTGGAGAAAGAACTTGCAGGGCTCTACCACTTCCCCGATAGCCGCTACAACAAGATCCCGCTGATCCAGTGGATTACGTACAAAGTATTGCCGCCTCCGCCGAATATCCCGAAAGAAGGGCTCCTGATCGGCATCAACAGGCACCGTGCCGTGGAGACACCCATTCGTTTCATGGATAAAGATCGCACGAGGCATCAGTACATCATCGGAAAATCCGGTTGCGGCAAATCCGCACTCCTCAGTTTCCAGGCGCGCCAAGATGTCGCCAATGGCGCAGGTCTCTGCGTGGTGGATCCGCACGGAGACTTGATTGAAGACGTGCTGGCGCATGTTCCAAAAGAGCGCGCGAAGGATATCATTGTCTTTGATCCTTCGGATGGCGAGCGCCCCATGGGACTCAACTTGCTTGAGGCAAAAACAGATGAAGAGAAAGATCGCGCATCACTCGACGCAATGGAAATATTCATCAAGCTTTTCGGCAACGAGATCTTCGGGCCGCGCATTCAGCACTATTTCCGTAACGGTTGTCTCACGCTCATGGATGACGAAGAGGAAGGTGCGACGCTCATCGATGTTCCGCGCCTCTTCGTCGATGATGAATTCCAGCGCTATAAAGTGTCCAAATGCAAAAACGTCGTCGTGCGCAGTTTCTGGGAACATGAAATCGCAAAGACCGGCGCGCGCGAGAAAGAAGAAATGATCCCGTACTTCTCCGCAAAATTCGGTCCGTTCGTTACGAACACGACCATGCGCAATATCATCGGCCAGCCGAAGAGCGCCTTTAACATCCGCGAAGTGATGGATAGCGGCAAAGTGCTCCTCGTAAACCTGAGCAAAGGAAAAATCGGCGACGTGAACGCACAGCTGCTCGGGCTCATCTTCGTGAACAAAGTGAACATGGCCGCACTCAGCCGCGCCGATGTGCCGGAGGCTCAGCGCAAGCGGTTCTACCTGTACGTCGATGAATTCCAGAACTTCGTGACGGATGCGTTCGCCACCATCCTCAGCGAGGCGCGCAAGTACGAACTCGGGCTCATCATGGCGCACCAGTACATCGGGCAGCTCGTCGGCAAGACCGCGGCGTACGATCAAGCAAGCACCAAGATGCGCGACGCAGTTTTCGGCAACGTGGGTTCCATCCTCAGTTTCAAGATCGGCGCAGAGGACGCCGAGTACATGGCGAAAGAAATGGCGCCCGTGCTCAGTGAACAGGACGTCATCGGCATTCCGAATTTCCACTGCTACACCAAGCTCAACATCAATAACACCACGTCCCGTCCCTTCAGTATGGCGACCATCTACGACGAATCGCAGCGCAATGACAAGCTTGGTGCGCTCATTAAGGAATACAGCAGAATGAAGTATGGGCGAAAGAAAGTGTTCGTGAACCAGGAGATCGAAGATCGGATTGGGATTGTTCGATGAATCATGTCATACCGCAGAGCGCCCACCTGCCTGCCGGCAGGCAGGTTCTTGGGCGCGGATTCTGAGGTATTTAATACATTTCATATTTGATTCGAAATCTCGTATGATTTCTTGCTATGTCGCAAAGACATCCCGATCAACAGGGGACAATGTTTATTACAACAAACATTCGTGATAGAAAGCCTCTCTTTGCAAATCCAGCCTTTGCTCGTGAGGCAATTGATACGTTGTATAGAGTCCAAGAATTACACCCTTTTTTCTTGTATGGATTTGTGATCATGCCTGATCATTGCCATTTTCTGATGCAGGTAGTTGAACCTGAGAAAATATCAAAAATAATGAATGTCTATAAAGGGATCGTGAGCTTAAACATCGGGCTCGGATCCATATGGCAACCGAGATTCCATATGACTTTTCCAAAAGAATCACGAGAAGTTTTAAAATACATTCATTTAAATCCCGTGAAGAAAGGTCTTTCTGATAATGCGGAAGATTATCCATGGTCATCTGCATCCGGAAAATGGGATGTTACGACGTTGGAATGGTTTTTCTAACCAACTACGGTTCCACCAACCAACCGCGACTGTTCCAATCAACCGCGGCCAAGAATGGCCGCTCTGGTTTTTGCTATAATCTTTCTATGGATCTTCTGTCTTTTCTTGCAGAGAACAACATTTCCTTCGAACGATTTGATCATCCTGCAGTCTTCACAGTCGAAGAATCATCCAAGCTTCCACCTATACCTGGAGCAGGAACCAAAAATCTTTTTCTGCGTGATGAAAAAGGATCCCGGTTTTTTTTGGCATCCGTCTCGCACGAGAAACGTGTGAGTTTGAAAGATCTGGGAAAAATTCTCGCTGCGAAAAAACTGAGCTTCGGTTCGCCGGAGATGCTCAAACAATACCTTGGTGTCGAACCGGGATCCGTCACATTGCTCGGTTTGATTCATGATGTCGATCACCGCGTCGAAGTGATTATCGACCAAGAGCTCTGGGATGCCGAACAGATTCAGTGCCATCCGCTCGTGAATACGGCGACTTTGATCATCTCGCACGATGGCCTGGAGAAATTTATGAAGGTGACTGGCCATGAACCGAGAGTTTTGGTCGTTCCGGAGCGGTAAACGAGTGTTGCAAATTTTCTGTTTCAGAGCAAAATCCTCGTATGATCGAAGAGAATCAAGATGATCTGAATCTTTCTCCGGAGCAGAGCTCCATTCCCAGAATAGGAAGACGAGAGGTGGATTTTATGATTCCGGATGAGTTATTTGAAGATTTTTCTAACAGGATAAAAAAACTCCATGAAGAACAATTGGAAGCAGCCGGCGTATTTCATGTCACATGTTCTATTCGTCGAGGTGTTCCATGTATTCGACTAACGGGAACTTTTTCGAAAGAAAGCATGGATGCGTTTCGATCCATTGTTGATGCAAATGATAATGATCCGGGAATTTCCAATGCATATATTTTGAATGTATCTACCGTAAGAGTTGCTCCTTCCGATGTGCGGTTATTTCTCAAAACGCTCGAAAAATGCTGTTTTATGTTTGGACAGACGGCACCCGGTGCAGTTGTTGTTTTGCCAACATCAATTCCCGAAAAGAAGCGCAGGGAAGCAAGAATAACATATGCTGGAAACGTATGGGAGGCTGTGGAAAGCATTCGTAACTGGCAGACTCATTTCTAAGTCAACTGTTTGGTAAGTGCATTATTTTTGCTATTATCCAATCCCTATGACATCTTTTTCTGACCTCAAAAACGCGTATAAATTGCAGAAGGAAGCCAAGCGTGTGAAGAAAGAACTGAAGAATATCCATGTGGAAGCGGAAGCGAACGGTGTAAAAGTCGTCGTATCCGGCGAACAGGAGATCATTTCCATTGAAATTGCGGAATCTGTGGATCGAAACCAAATCCCGGCGCTGACAAAAGACGCACTGAACCGCGCCATGAAAAAGGCGCAAGTTGTTTCCGCGGAGCGCATGCAGGGGATTATGGGCGAGATGGGCATGAAGACATCATAATGCTATGAAAAAATTTCTCGTTCTCGTCTGCATCCTAGGCACTGTATCCGGAGCCAGTTATCTCTGGTATCTGCGTGCGCTTGCGCCTGTGGATGCGAATGATGACACGCGGCAATCAGTAAAAATAGAAAAAGGATCATCGGTGAAGCAGATTGCAGCGACGTTGGATGAGGAAAAAGTTATCCGCTCTCCATTGGCATTTGAGCTGTATGTTCGCTCCAAAGGCTTGGATACCAAGCTGCAAGCGGGGACATTCATCATGAAACAGAATCAAAGTGTTGCAGAGATCGCAGAGGCTCTTACCAAAGGAATCGGCGAAGAGGGCGTCATCACCATTCCGGAAGGGTTCACCGTCAAAGACATCGATGCCGTGCTTGCGGAAAAAGGCGTCATCGAAGCAGGGGAATTGATGGCGTGCGCAAAAACGTGTGACTTCTCTTCCTTTGATTTCTTGCCGCAGGGTGCGACTCTTGCAGACCGTGGTGGAAAAGTGGAGGGCTACTTGTATCCCGACACCTACTTCATCGTTGTGCAAGAATTCGTGCCGAAGTTTTTCCTGGAAAGACTCCTCGGCACGTTCGATAAAAAAGTGCTCGTTCCGCTGGAAAAAGATCTGGCTGCCTCCGACCGCTCGCTGCATGAGATCGTCACGATGGCATCGCTCATAGAAGAAGAAACACGCACCGATAATGAGCGTCCCACGGTCGCCGGCATTCTTTGGAAACGGTACGATGCGGGATCGGGTTTGGGCGTGGATGCGACGGTCAGGTACATCTTGGAAAAGCCCACCGGTGCGATCACGGTTGCCGATCTCAATACCAATTCACCGTACAACCTGCGCAAGTTCCGTGGTCTTCCGCCGGGTCCCATCGCAAGCCCGAGCATTGCCGCCATCCGCGCTGCCTTGCATCCGAAAGATTCACCGTATTGGTACTACCTTCATGGTACGGATGGGCAGATTCATTACGCGGAAACAAATGAGGAGCATAATATCAACAAATACAATTATATTCGTTAAAGGAGTTTGGTTCTTTTCAGTTCTTCTTCGATCTCTCGGAGTTCGTCTTCATTCGGTTCTTGTTCCTCTTCGTTAACAGAGAGCCAACTTTTGTCTGAGAAGAATTGCATGAGGGCGACGCCGATTTTCCCCGGCGGGGGAGAGGCAAGCAGAGGTGCGATTGCTTCGAACACTTCTTCTTTGGAATGCTCGTCTGTCAAGCCTGCCAAGCATTGTCTCACGCGTTCCATCTCTTTTTTATTTTCTTCCAGCGCCGCTTCCGTTAATCCAAGACGCACCTCAAAGAATCGAAATAATAAATTCTGACGCAGTTCCTCATCCTCATCTTTCAATTCCCCGTCATCTCGCTCCGGTCGATTCTCCGGTTTTCGCAGATGGATTCGGGGTTTGGGTTTTTGAAGGAGCCATTTTGGCAACGGTTTCGCTTTCGCCACGAGTGGTTCGTCGACACTTACTTTATTGGAAAATGTGGGGATGAGATCCAGGAATTTTTTTCGTAAAACATCACTCACCTGGAAGAGGAGTTCGTTTCTTCTCATAGCCATTTCATGCTTTTGTCTCGCTTCAATAGTTTTTCCTTTGTCCAGCAGTGAAAGGATTTCCCTGAGTTTCTCCTCGAATTCGAGGTCAATATTGACGCCATTTTTGCCCATTTCGTCGTTTTTCACAGGATTGCAAGGATAGCTTAATACTGGCGTAAAATCCAATATTATGGTATCATATTGAGAAGTAGAACTAACTCTAAAAGCTCACAAAAACACACAAATGAGTCCAAAAGACACCATTAGCCCGGCTGAATACAATCAACGCATTCTTGCGGCAGATATGAATCCCATGGCGAAGGATCTGATGATTGATCAGGGCATCGGTAAGACCGGGCAGGAACTCTATGTGATCCTTAACGACAATGCTTTGATTGAGGAAGGACAACGGCTTTTGCATACACCGACGATTTTGATGCAACACAGATACCAACCAACTCCGCTCACGGAAACCGTTCTCAATGTCGCCTAATGAAAAAATTTATTCCCATCATCGCGCTGCTTCTGTACATGGGTGTCGGCATCCGGTTGCCTGCGGATGTTTCTTTGGAAAAAGTGCAAGCGCATGCGAATGGCGCGCTGAATCAACTTTCCAAAGTGAGCGTTGCCCTCAAACCGCTGCTCGCGCAGATGATTGCGACGGAAGAAAATGAAGACACGCGGCAGATTTATAAAAGAATTGAAGATGCAACGAAGCAAGATAATATTCACGGATGCAACAAGTTGGAACCGATTCCGGCGTACGATAATGCACCGAGCATGGGAGATTGGATTGCGTACTGTCTCGCGCGCATCAAGTTGGATGCACGGCGCTGCGAACAGATAAATGCTACAATCAAGCCTGCATTGCGCGATATTTGCATACGAGAACTATCCGGATCCTAACCCCAACCCTAGCCCTCATCATGGCTCATCATCACAAGCTCAAAATCGGCGTCATGGGATCCGCAAGCGGTCCTCAAATCGAGGATCCCGTTGCGCGTGAAAAAGCGCGCAAGCTCGGCAATGAAATTGCAAAGCGAGGGTACATCTTCATCAATGGCGCATGTCCGGGACTCCCGAATGACGCGCTGCTCGGTGCAAAAGAATTCAACGGTTTCACTGTCGGCATTTCGCCGGCGTTCTCGGAATACGAGCATATCAATGAGTATAAATCGCCGCATGCCCACAACATGATCATCTACACGGGCTTGGGTTTCATGGAGCGCGACATCATCAATATTCGCTCATCCGACGCAGTCGTTCTCATAGGGGGAGGCATCGGCACGCTCAATGAATTCACCATTGCGTACGATGAAGGCCGTTGCATCGGCATCGTCACGAACAGCGGTGGTATCAGCAACAACATTCCGCACGTTGTTCAGGAACTCTGCCAACGGGAGATGCCTCCGAACCTTGTGATGGACGATGATCCCGCGAAATTGCTCGATAAAATCGAAATCGTGGTGAAGGCGTACCCTATCCCGATAAAAGAAGACGGACGTATCCGCGACGCGCATCCGGTACCCAAGAAAAGGGCAGAAATGTAAGAAAAGGCAACGAGGGCAGAAACGTTCCTGCCTTTCCTGCCATTCCTTACATCCAGACCTTACCGTTCGTCCTTGAGTGATGACTTTGTAATCCACCGAATCGGCGTTCCATCGAAGCCGAACGTTTCACGAAGCTTACGATCAAGAAATTTCAATTGTGAAAGCTGCACTTTTCGCGGATCTTTGACGAAGACGACGAATGTCGGCGGTAGTTCATCGGCTTGTGTGATGTACTTCGATTTTCCGAGCTCTCCCACGGGGCCGGAAGCTGCCACGCCGGAAAACCATTGTTGAAGATCTTTCGTTGCGATGCGGCGCAAGCGATTGCGTTGCACCATCTCAATAAGATCAAAAATTTTCACAATGCCTTCGCGCGTTTGTGCGGAACACAGCACCACCGGAGCAAATTCGCAGAAGTGCAGTGCTATCTTCATCTCGTTCAGTTTCTCTTTCTTCTGTTCCGTCGTCAGCAGATCGATTTTATTCAGAAGAATGATGAAGCCTTTGCCGGCTTCCATCGCCATTTTTGCGATTCGCTTGTCCTGCTTGGACACCGTTTTCGTCGCATCGACGATCAAAATACTGATGTCGCAGTGCTCCAGTGCTTGCACCGTGCGGAGAATCGAAAGACCTTCTATTTCTTCCGCTTTCATGGCTGCTTTGCGCAGTCCCGCAGTGTCTACGAAGATGAATTCTTTTCCCTCACGCACAATCACCGTATCCGTGGAATCCCGCGTGGTGCCGGGAACATCGGACACAAGTTTGGGGGATTTATCTCGCTCGCTATCCGACATGAACGCATTGATCAGCGAACTTTTTCCCACATTCGGTTGGCCGATGATGGCGATGCGCGGCACGGCGCTCGCGAGCGCCGTGCCCTGGCGTTCATCTTTCTTCTGAAACTGTGCATTTTTCAATCGTTCTTGAATCGCAGTTTCCAATTCATCGGTGCCGATGCGATGCGGTGCACTCACGGGCAGCACTTCATCGGCAATACCCAGTTGATGAAAATTCGGCAGCATCTCTTCCATCTGTTCCGGGTTGTCACACTTCGTGATGATCAGCAGCACCGGTACATGCTTGCGTCGGCGCTTGCGCAGAATATCCACGATTGCAAAATCGCTGGCCGTGAGTTCCTCGCGGCTGTTCACGGTAAAGATGATGACATCCGCATGCTCGATGGCGAGCAGCGACTGCGCATGCACGTCGTCTTCCATAGCTTTGTCTTCGGTGCCGCCGCCCATGCCGCCCGTGTCTACCAGAAGATAGGGGATCTCTGCCTCCTCTATAACACCCGCAACGTGGTCGCGCGTCGTTCCCGGAATATCGCTCACGATGGCTTGCCTTCGCCCCACGAGTCTGTTGAACAGCGTGGACTTGCCCGTATTGGGGCGGCCGATAATGGCGACGGTCGGGAGGCTGCTCATGAGCGGACAGTGTATCAGAATTGCATGCTTTCGATCTTTAAAATTCGCTCAATGCGGATTCCGATACGGGATGAGAATCGTGTAGGATAGACGCCATGGCGTACTTGTACGATCCAACGGTAACCGAAGCGAAGTGGCAGAAGAAATGGGATGAAGCCAAGATCCATGAAACGGATCTGAAGAAAGCGAAGAATCCCTACTATTCTCTGGTCATGTTCCCGTATCCCAGCGGAGACAAGCTCCACGTGGGACACTGGTACAACTTTGCACCTGCAGACAGCTACGCTCGGTACATGCGGATGCAGGGCAAGGATGTCTTTGAGCCGATGGGCTTTGATGCCTTCGGTTTGCCTGCGGAAAATTATGCAATCAAAACAGGCGTTCCTCCCGCGGAGTCCATCGCAAAGAATGTGGAAACTATGGTCACACAGCTCAAGCGCATCGGCACGATGTACGATTGGAAGAAAACTCTGAACACGTCCGATCCCTCTTATTACAAATGGACGCAGTGGTTGTTTTTGCAGATGTTCAAGAACAAGCTCGCCTACAAAAAACTGGGGAATGTGAATTTCTGTCCCAAAGATCAGACAGTGCTTGCAAACGAGCAGGTGTGGGAAGGAAAGTGCGAGCGCTGTGGAACGGATGTTATCCAAAAACCTTTGGATCAATGGTTCTGGAATATCAAAAAGTATTCGCAGAAACTTTTAGATGGCTTGCAAGATCTCGACTGGCCGGAGAAAACGAAGATCATGCAGCAGAACTGGATTGGGAAGAGTGAGGGTGCAGAGGTTTCCTTTGATATTGTTGATGCTTTTCGCGGTGTCATTGGGCCAATAAATTGGCCGAATAACGATGCCCCGTTAGCCGCCGATTTAAATCGGCGGCTAACGGATGAATGGAACGGGCGAATTCATTCGCCCGTCCGGACAGTTCATCTCACATTTACACCCCATGGAAGAATGGATGCGTTTGACACGGTAGCAAATGCTCAAGAGATCCTTCGGATTTTGGAAGAAACAGCTTCTAGGCATTCCCTTGTTCTTCATGAAGTTGCAGCCATGCCTGATCATGTGCATCTTCTCGTGAGTTTCGCAGAAGGCCGGCACCTGGAACGAGATATTGTAAAAAAATTAAAAGGAGCGAGTGCTCGTGAATTCTTGAAAAATGCAGATGATATTGATGGGGGGCATTTATGGGGACAAAAATTTCATTTCGAAGAAGTCTTATCGCAGGAGCAATTTAAATCTGTTCTTCAGTATGTACAAAAGAATCCCGAAAAGGCTGGGATCAATTCTTCCGATCGCTTGCTTTCAAAACTTCCTGAAACCATCACTGTTTTCACGACGCGCGTAGACACGCTCTTCAGTGCAGCATTTGTTGTCCTGGCACCCGACCATCCTCTTGTGTTAAAGATCACAGCAAAAGAGCAACAGAAGGAGGTTGAGAAATACAGAAAAGAAGTGGAAAAGAAAACCGAGATCCAGCGGACGGATTTGACCAAAGAAAAAACGGGAGTTTTCACCGGAGCGTTTGTCACGAATCCCGCAAATGGCGAGAAGCTCCAGGTATGGATTGCAGACTTCGTCCTCGCACATTACGGACACGGAGCTGTGTTTGCCGATGCGCATGATGAACGAGATTTTGTTTTCGCCAAGAAGTACAAGTTGCCGCTTCGCACCACCATTCGCCCCGCAGATGGTTCGGATGATGCAGATATTCGGGCATTGAAAATTTGTTATTCCGGGGATGGCATTCTCTATGATTCCGGTGAATTCTCCGGTCTTCCCTCGGCTGAAGCCAGAAAAAAGATTTCTGTGTGGCTTGAAAAGAAAGGAAGTGGAAAACCCATTGCGAATTTCCGTCTCCGCGACTGGCTTGTGAGCCGTCAGCGCTACTGGGGTGCCCCCATCCCCATCGTGTACGATCCGGAAGGAAATCCGCATCCCGTTCCGGAGGAACATCTTCCCTGGCTGCTGCCCACGGATGTCGAGTTCAAACCGACGGGAAAATCTCCGCTTACGGAAAGCAAAGAGTTCATCGCACGGACGGAAAAGATTTTCGGAAAAGGTTGGCGTCCGGAATTCGATACCATGGACACATTCGTGTGTTCCAGCTTTTACTACTTGAGATATTTGATGAGCGAAAATGCTCCGAAGAAAGACACAAGACACAAGACACAAGACACAAGTTCGGACGATTTTATTGATGCGAGTCTTGAGAAAAAATGGCTGCCAGTGAGCATGTACATCGGTGGTCCGGAGCACGCCTGCATGCACTTGATCTACGCGCGATTTGTCATGATGGCTTTGAAGGATTTTGGCTTCGTGTCGCACGATGAACCGTTCAAAAAATTAGTTCATCAAGGACTGATCACGAACAAGGGCGCGAAGATGAGCAAATCCAAAGGCAATGTTGTCTCGCCGGATTCTTTTATAGACCGTCATGGAAGTGATGTCTTCCGTATGTACCTCATGTTCATGGGTCCCTTCACCGACGGTGGCGATTGGAGTGACACGGGTATCAAAGGCATCGATCGTTTTGTGCAGCGTGTGTGGAATCAATTCATCGAAAAGAAATCCGATGTAAAAAACCAGCAATCCAAAGATGTGACGGCTGCGCTGCACCGCACCATCAAGCGCGTGACGGAAAATATTCAAGCACTGCATTTCAATACTGCCATCAGTGCCCTTATGGAATTCTTGAATGCACTGGAGAAAGAAACATCCGTCGATCTGGAAACCGCAAAAACATTTGCGCTGCTCATTGCACCTATGGCTCCGCATCTTGCGGACGAACTGTGGTCACAACTGGGTGGTCCCACCTCCGCCAAGGCTACGGGGGGCAAGAAAGGATTCGTGGTCGAACAAGCATGGCCAACGTTCGATGCCTCGCTCACGGTTTCCGAAACCATGATCATCGTCGTGCAGGTGAACGGCAAACTTCGCGGTGAACTCACGGTTCCCGCAGGCACCTCCAAAGAGGAGATTTTGAAGCAGGCAAAAGCACTGGAGAATGTGCAAAAGCACATCACCGGAGGCATCAAGAAGGAGATTTATGTGCCCGGGAAGCTTGTGAGTTTGGTAGCGTGACGCTACTCTACCGCACCCGATGTCTTTCGAAAGGAATTTCCGTTGGCTTGCTGAATATTGTGAAAGGGCAAACAAGCCTTTCGGTCCCGATGTGCGGCTCTCCGAAATCGGCATGAGTGCAGGGCATCCCTTGGTGGAAGAATTTGCAAGAAGTGCCAATGGAAAAGAACACAGTAGAACCCCGGTCGCCCATTCCGAAATCAAAGCGATAATTTCTGCCATTTCAGAAGATCCAACACTGTTTCAAATTTACGAAAGATTATAAACGCGAGGAATATTTGCAGATCAAAAAATCGAATCAAACCGATTGTCTTTCTTCTTCTTTCGCCAGTAGGTCAGCAGTTGTCTTTCGGGTCGGTCTTACCGTCTTTCCCGCAGCTTGCATGGATTCATTCAACATCTGCTCCAAGATATCAATTTTACCCGACTCAATCGCATACTCTGCAACGGCTTCATCGGGAGTGAGATCCATTTCTGCGGTGCTGTTGATTGCCTTTTGCTCAATTTCGCTTGCAAGCTTTCTCACATCCTCTCGTTGGCAGTAACCTTTTGTATAATTGAGAACAGCTTTGACATGAAGGACGATGGTCGTGCTCAAATTTTTGACTGGTCTCGGGGCAGCTGTGATACTTTTTTCTCTTTTGACTTCACCTTGTCTGTCGTTACCTTGCGGTTTGGGTGAAACTCCGTCGGCTCCCTCTCCGATTTCAATCCACTGGTTATAAAGATGGCTCGAATTCAGGCTATTTTTTGTCATAGGTAAAAATTGGAAACGGGAGCATTCTCCTGCATTTTCAAGTTGAGTCAAGTATACTGATGCTGTGTACGCAAAAAACCGCTTTCCGAAGACTTTTGATCGCTATAAAGATTTTGTCGATCTGAAGGCTTTGCATACATTCAGCAATAAGGCTCTTCGCAAATCCCTCCGCGTGAATGTGTTGAAATCATCGGTTTTGGAAGTGCTGGAGATGGCCAAGAAAAGGGGGTGGAAACTTTCACCTGTTCCCTGGTGCAGCGAAGGATTTTTTGTGGATGGGGTGGAGGAATCTGAACTTGGGCGTGATCTGCTCCATCGCACCGGTGCCTATTATTTGCAGGAGGCGGCAAGCATGTTGCCGGTTACATTGATGGATCCAAAACCCGGTGAGGCAGTGCTGGATATGTGTGCTGCGCCCGGAAGCAAGACGACGCAGATTGCATCTGCCCTGCAGGGCAAGGGAGTGATCATCGCGAATGATCCACAGGAGAGAAGACTCTGGGTTCTGAAAGGCGCGCTGCACAGAATGGGTGTGACGAATGTAATCGTGACGAAACGGTCCGGAACGGCGTTTGGAAAAATGATCGAGCAATTTGATCGCGTCCTGTGTGATGCGCCTTGTACCGCGCAAGGGACGAGCCGGAAAGACAGTGATGCGCTCCTGCGTTCACATGAAGACGGCACACAAAAAATGGCGGGGATCCAAGCGCAACTCTTGGAATCTGCAGTGCATGCAGCAAAAATCGGAGGAAGAATCGTGTATTCCACTTGCACACTCACGCCCGAAGAAAATGAGTTACAGATGCTGAAAATTCTGAATACATTTAGTGATCAACTGGAGGTCGTTGATCCACGAACCTTGGTTCCTGGCGTGCTGAATACGGCAGTGGAAGATTCGTTGCTCGTACAGAAACATCTCGGCATCAAAGACCCCAAACCTTTCGCGCGCCTGTGGCCACATCGGTACGACACCGAAGGATTTTTTGCAGCGGTTCTTCAAAAAAAATCTTCCATGCGCACTCCTACGGAGATCGAAAAGATTCCGTTTGAAGAAATGCCACTGAGTGCATCAAAACGAAAGATGATCGCAGAGGAAATCGAAGAGGACTTCGGCACATCTTTTTTGGATGAGGACGATCTTCTGTTTCAGAAGAAAGAATTGTTATTTCTTCTTCCAAAAAACGCTGCGAATTTACTCCTGCCGTTTCCGAATTATGCGCTGGGACTTCCATACGGAAAAGAAAAAGAAAATCGCACACGCTTGAGCCATGAAATTATTTCACTGCGCGGACTTCGTGCGAAGAAAAAGATCGTGCATGTGAAGCAAGCGGACATCGAAACATTTAAACGAGGACAAACCATCGATTGCTCTATGGAACTTGCAGGCGATGCCATCCTTTTATTTGATGGATATCCACTGGGGATGGGAATGGCGAAGGAGGGGAAGATTCGGCATCGATTTCCAGCGAATTTTTTGCTTTAAGCAGAGCAGGTCTTCGACCTGCGATGCGTGTCGTGTACCCAATAATCGCGCGTCGAAGACGCGCTCTTGGTAGCGCTTTAAAGAACGTGCTAAGGGATTCATTCGGCGCTATACTTTCCCTCCCATGGACGCAACGCTCGAGATCAAAGCACGGCTTCCCATAGAAGAACTTGTGTCGAAGTATGTCTCGCTCCAAAAAAAAGGGCGTAACTTAGTTGCAGTGTGTCCGTTTCACAATGATAAACATCCCAGTTTGCTCGTATCGCCGGACAAAGGGATCGCATACTGTTTCGCGTGTCAAAAAGGCGGTGATATTTTCACGTTCTATCAGCAGATAGAAGGATGTGATTTTGTGCAGGCGCTGAAAGATCTTGCGGAGCGAACAGGTGTCGTGCTGGAGCAACGCACCGCCGCGCCCAGTATCAAAAAAGATGAAAAAGATCGTTTGCGTGATTGCTTGAATGCGGCTGCATCTTTTTACAAACAGCAACTGTCGTCTTCCACATTTGCGATGGAATACGTACAGAAGAGGGGAGTGTCGCAGGAACTCCTGGAACGCTTCGAGATCGGCTTTGCGCCGGATTCTTTTTCTGCGACGTACGATGCTCTGTTGAAGCAGGGGTTCAGCCGCAAGGAAATAATCGCGGCGGGACTCGGCATCCAAAAAGATTTACAAGAAGAGCGCATCTACGACCGCTTCCGCAACCGCTTGATGTTCCCGATCCACGACCATCAAGGCAAGATTGTCGGCTTTGGCGGCCGCACACTGGGCAGCGACGACGCCAAGTACGTGAATTCCTCGGAAGGAATTTTGTATCACAAATCCAGCATTCTCTATGGACTGCATCATGCCAAAGAAGCCATTCGCCAATCCAAAAAAGTGATCCTTGTCGAAGGATATTTTGATGTCATCGCGTGTCACCGTGTCGGTGTCACCAATGTGTGCGCTGTGAGTGGCACCGCACTCACGGAACAGCACGTCACCATCCTCAAGCGCTACGCAGAAGTCGCGACATTGTGTTTGGATCAAGATCGTGCGGGACAAGATGCAGCGGAGCGTGCATTCAATCTGCTTGCGAGAGAGGGCATGCACGTGCAGGCCGTGCGGCTCAGCGAAAAGGATCCCGATGAAGCGGCGAATGCGGATCCCTCACGGTTGAAAAATCTTCTCACGACGGGTGCCATTCCGTACATCGACAGTGTCTTGGAACAATTCCGATCACTTGATCTCTCCGCTCCGCTGGTCCGTCGCCAAGCCTTGGAGCGCTTGCTCGCACTCATCAATTCTCTCTCGCATGCGGTGGAACGGACAGACTATCTTTCCAAGGCGGCGAGTGTGTTTGGCACGACCGAAACAGCACTGCAGGAAGATTTGCAGCTGCTGGCCGCGCGAAAAGCTCCTGCGCCTGCAGCGGAAGCAACGCCCCAAGCGGAGCAGAATGGCATCACGAGTTTTTCGGCGCTGGAGATCTCACTCGGGCTCATCTTGTCCTACTCCACGCTTCGCAATCTCTTGAATGAATTGATCCCCCCCGACACGGGATTCCCGAAAGTCGTGTACGAAGCGATCAAGAGTGTGCCGGCCGATGCTCCGCTGACATTGGAGACGTTGGAACTGCCGATCCAAGAGCGCGAGCGCGCATCCATCCTCCAGCTCTTCTGCGAGTATCACCGTTTTCTGGACTGGTCTGAATCCTTGGCTGCGCGCGAGATCCGCAAAAATATTTCGGCTGCAAATAGAGACACGCTTCGGACAAAACAGAAGGAGTTGGGTAGAAAACTCATCGATGCCCGCAAAGCGGGTAGGGTAGCCGAGGAAGCTCAACTCTCCACGCAGTACCAACAGATCCTGAAACTAGCCAAAATGGCTGGCTGAAAGAGCAATTCTTTACTGAAAAATAAGACAAAAAGCAGGTTTTGCTGATATTTTGTCTTCCCCTTTTCGTCATCCATACGTACCCTATCTCCACCTATCTTGGCGAAGGAAGATTTTCGCCTATACTACCGTGTCTCTTATGGCATCTCACCCACGAAAATTCATAGCACAACCCACCGACGATGACCTCAAGCGTTTTCCGGATCAGGTGCGCCATTTGATCAAGAAAGGACGTGAGCAGCGCTATGTGACGCACCAGGAGATCATTGCGGCCATTCCGAATGCGGAGGAGAACGTGGACATGCTCGACGAGGTCTACATGCTCTTCGTCGATCTTGGCATTCAAGTGATCGACGTGAAAGACGCGCTCATTTGGGAGAAGCGCGGCAAAGCTGCGCTCGCGATTCCGGAAGCGACGGAAGATCTCACCGATATCGCATCCGACGATACCGCAGAAGGCAGTGATGATGACGAAGCCGAGAGCGAGGAAGCGGAGAAAGTGGAAACGCTCGATAAAGAAGAAGACGATGAAACGATGAAGATGATCGCGATGGCGGGTATTGCCGTGGACAGTGATAAAGACCTGAACGAAGAGGAGCGTAAAAAGCGCCGCCGCGAGCGCGAAGTGGATTTGCTGGAAATCAGCAACGACTCCGTGCGCATGTACTTGTCAGAAATCGGCCGTGTGCCGTTGATCGATGGACGCAAGGAAGTGGAACTGGCGCGCCGCATTCTCAAAGGTGATGCCGGAGCCAAACAGCAGCTGGCGGAGGCAAACCTCCGCCTTGTTGTCAGCATCGCGAAGAAATACATCGGACGCGGTTTAAGTTTCCTCGATCTCATCCAGGAAGGAAACATTGGACTCTTCCGCGCCGTGGAAAAGTTTGATCCCGAACGCGGATTCAAGTTCAGCACGTATGCGACATGGTGGATTCGCCAGGCGATCACGCGTGCCATTGCAGACCAGGCGCGCACCATCCGTATTCCCGTGCATATGGTCGAAACCATCAATAAATTGACCCATACGCAGCGCCGCTTGGTGCAGGAACTTGGCCGCGAACCGACATTGGAAGAGCTTTCCGTGGAAATGGAGATGGACATCAAGAAAGTCGCGCACATCCAGAAGATCAGCCAGGACATCATCTCTTTGGAGTCTCCCGTTGGTTCCGAGGAAGACAGCAAGCTCGGCGACTTCATTGAGGATGAAGAAGCGGTGAACCCGTTCGAAGCAACCAACAGGCAGCTGCGCAAAGAAAACGTGCATGCGATGCTCGAATTTTTGACGCCTCGCGAACGCAAGATCATCGAAATGCGTTTCGGCCTGCGTGACGGTATCGGCCACACGTTGGAGGAAGTCGGCAAGGAATTTGGCGTCACGCGCGAACGCATCCGCCAGATTGAAGCAAAAGTGCTGCAGAAAATGCGCGATCATCCGCGCTCACTCACTATTCGCGAACACGGCGGCGCGCCCAAGCGCATTGGATTCTCTCCCGTGCATTCGTTTGCACAGGGCAAGCTTTGTCCGGAGTGCCGCAAAGGAACGCTCGTGGATCTTGTGAAAGACGGCCATAGCATTCGCAAATGCGATCACTGTGCGTACGAGATCAACGAAGTGGATTCGTTTGAGTAAGATTGATGTCACTCAAATCTTTCCATCTCGAAGTGCTTGGATAGCCCTAGCAGCAGCCCTACTTGGAGAATATCGACCATACTCCCAATCCTGCCAACTGCTGAGCGAAGTTCCAACGCGCTGAGCGGCTTCGGCTTGAGTTAAATTCAATCGTGTCCTGATTTCTAGAATCTCTTCTTTTGAAAGGCATTTGTCGCTGATGCGTTCGGACTTGTTTCGCGGAGGTGTCTTTCCTTTTCTTTTATTACGAGAGTGCAATTCCCGCAGATCGCTTTCAATATTGGCCAGAATTCCTTCAATAGCATTGAGGCGGGATTCAATCTGGGTAATTCGATCAGGTGGTAATTGCTGGTCTATTTTGTCCATACATCATTTTAAACATAGAAATACAAAATAGTCAAAAAGCCTGCCCACCAAGAATGGACGGGAGCATCCCCCGCTTCGCGATTTTTGAGTGTGCTAGCATACCTCCATGCCTCGTTCCGCAACTGTGACGGCAACAAAAAAAGCCACAAAGAAAGAATTTTCTTCTGCTTTCGAAAAAGCATTTGCAGTTCTCAATGATGAGCAAAAACTTGCGGTGAACACCATCGAAGGACCGGTGATGGTGGTCGCGGGGCCGGGAACGGGAAAGACACAAGTCGTTGCGCTGCGCGTGGCGAATATTCTTCGGAAGACGCAGGCACGGCCCAGCAATATTCTCTGTCTCACATTTTCCACGAGCGGTGCGACTGCCATGCGCGATCGTTTGCGGACGATTATTGGCAGCGATGCGTACGGTGTCTCTGTGAATACCATTCACGGATTTTGCAATGCAGTCATCGCAGAGCATCCGTTGGTCTTTGAACAGTGGTCTGCACTGGAACAGATTTCGGATATTGATCGATTTCGAGAATTGAATAAAATAATTGATCAACTTTTACCCGATCTGGTACTCGTAAATAAGAAGATGCCGCATCTGCGCACGGGCGAGATTCTTTCCGCTATGAGCCAGCTGAAGCGTGATGGAAAAAGTGATCCTGCGAAACTGCGAGACATCGCGAAAAAGTTTAGCGACATCAAAGCAGGGGAGTCGAAACTTGGCACGAAAGCGCATGAAAAAAATCTGCTTGCTGCGAAAAAGTTCGCAGAGTTCGTGGAAGTATTCATTCGGTATCAAAAAATGCTGAACGATACAGGCCGCTTTGATTATGATGATATGATTCTTCATGTCATCAAAGCGCTCGAGGAAGAAGATTGGTTGCTCGCGTCACTTCAGGAGCGCTACCAGTATTTTTTGATCGATGAATTTCAAGATACAAACGGTGCGCAGTATCGGTTGATCGAATTGCTGACGCAGCCGCGCACGCCGGAAGATAACCCCAACCTGTTTGTCGTCGGCGATGACGACCAGGCAATTTACCGCTTCCAAGGCGCAAATCTCACGAATATTTTGTTGTTCCACAAGCGTTTCCCAAAGGCTCCTGTCATCGCACTCACAACCAGTTACCGTTGCTCGCAGACCATCCTGAACAGTGCGACTGCTCTCATTTCCAATAATACCGAGCGTCTTGTCGGCACATTGCCCGGGCTCACGAAAGATCTTCATTCTTCTTCAGCACTGCCCGGAGCAATGCCTGCGCTTTTTCTCACCGCAAGCGATACGACAGAGCCGTGGTTGATCGCCGATATTATCGAAGAGCGTATGAAAGAGGGGATTGCCGCCAATGAAATTGCAGTCTTCACGCAGACAAACAGGGAACTCCGTCCTCTGTACGATGTTTTTCGTGCTCGCAATATTCCCGTGCAAATGAGCGGCAAGATCGATCTGCTGACACATCCGCTGGTCTCCCAGGCACTCGCGATTCTCGAAGCCGTGGAGAATCCCAAGGACAACGGACGGCTTGCTGCAGCCCTCTCCTGCGATACGTTCGGATGTCATCCTGCGGATAGAGGACGACTGTTTGAGCGATGTCGTGAAGAGAAAACGAGTCTGATGCCCTTGCTGCTTCAGTTCGGTGTCCCGGGAAAGGAAGATCCCATCGCATTGCATCGGTTGGATGCGTTGATCCATGCACGTGATACGATCTTGGATCTGCATCACAAGATGCGTGTCCGTACGATTGTCGAAACATTGGAGTGTATCGTGAAAGATTGTGGCTTGCTTCCAGCACTCGAAGATCAAAATAAATTCGATACGCTTGATTACATAGCAGTGCAGCAATTCTTCAATCACGTAAAAACGCGCGCCTACGAACAGCCACACTATTCTTTCGATGCATGGATCGCGGACTTGGCGCTCTATCGCAATCCCGACTACAGCGATCTTCGACTCACCTACGAAGTGCCGCACATCATGGAGAATGGTGTGAACTTGATGACGGCACATCGCAGCAAAGGCTTGGAGTTCGATGTCGTCATCCTCTCGCATTTCCGTGAAAAACACTGGGATAACCGCATGAACAGAAGCGGCATCAGTCTGCCGGAAGATCTGCTTTTTGGCTGGCACAAGGACACAAAGGCGTTTGAGCGCAGCCAAGATGAGCGCAGAGTCGCCTACGTTGCCATGACACGCGCACGCAAAGAGTTACTCTTCGTGTGCCCTAAGCAACTCACCACAGGGGACAGAGTGCGAGCTGTTTCTCCATCACAATTCTTTGCAGAAGCGGGAACGTTGTTGGAAGAAGAGCGAGAGTTGAATGATCCGAATCGCATCTCGACATTGCTTCTGCAACCGATGCGAGCATTGGATGCAGAATTCAAAACATACCTGCTGCATCGGCTGCAAAATTTTTCATTGTCTGCAACAGCGCTGGAGCACTTCCTGGAGGATCCGCAGAAATTTTTGGAACTGGATCTTCTTCAAATGCCAGAAACAAAAAAATCCGTCTTCGTCTATGGCAATGCCGTGCACGAGGCGCTTAAGTCCTGGGCGATCAGTCATCAAAAGAACGAACCGCTGGACGAGCGAGCATTTATGAAATTGTTCACCGATTATATGAACGAGAAGGAAATTTTGACGGAAGGGGAGCGGAAGAATCTCTTAAAATTAGGGGAGGAGAGCCTTCCACGTTATTTCCAAACACGGCTTCTGGAAGCGCGTCCTCTCATTCATCAGGTGGAGCACCCCGTCTCTGCACGCATGGAAGAAGTGCCTCTCAAAGGAAAGATCGACCGCATAGACCAGAATGCACCGGATTCCTCCACCGTGCACATCATCGATTACAAAACGGGACGACCGGAAACAGAACTGCAGATCCGTGAAGGCAGCAAATTCCGTCAGCTGGCGTTTTACGCTCTTCTGATGGAGCACGGCACTCCGCATCTGGAGGCAGCTACGTTCACACTCGACTTTATTGGCGAAGGCGCAGAACACCCCATTCAGCGCACATTTGCCATCTCTGCAGAGGAAAAAGCGGATCTGCAAAAGAAGATCAAAGATGTCTGGAAGAAGATTCTTGCGTTGGACTTTTCGCGGCTTTCCTGATTTATTTGACGGAAAAGAACGCGAATCGTACTCTGCCGCCTAATGGAAACATTGCCAATCAAGAGCGAAAGCACGCAAATGGATTTGCAGGAATACCGGCGCTTCGTAGAAGCCAAGGTCTTCCCATTTGAATACAACATTAAAAAGGAAATTTTGTATCATAGATTGCAATATGCCTCGACGGCTCTCTTGATGACTTCTTCCGTTGGATTGGGTGTGTTGTATACCAACAATGTAATTAAACTTCAGCAGGCGATCAGCGGCGAAATCGGGATTCTGATTGGTAGTTTCCTTGCACAATACCTCTTGCAGGAGAAAAGGGTGGAGCATTATACTGAGCTTAAAAGAATATTGGCTTCCGTTCGGGATCGTGTTTCTGAAGATGTGAAACTTTTGGCCGACCAAGCATTGAGCGAGCTGGGGTTCAAGGCGGAACGTCTTCCAGCCGAGCCGGAGGATCTCACAAAGTTTACATGTGTAAAAATCAGCATTCGCTCGCTCGTGGAAAAACTGTTGCCATTCTTGACTGTCGCCTTTTTCTGAATAAAAAATTAGATCAGTTTTTTTGCTTTACATAAGGGCTGATCCTCAAAAAGTTTTTGAATCTGTCCAGTGCCTTTCCTCGATGGCTCACTTTATTTTTTTGCTCAACCGCCATCGCTGAGTACACAGTTTGGAAACCATCCGGACGAAAACATGCGGAGATGGGTAGCCCGGGCAAGTAGTCCGCTTCCAAGGATTCGGTGATCACGCCATCGCAGGTTCCTTCGAAGAGATGTTCCTTGCCGAGCTCATCTATAAATGCGAGGACACAGACAAACCATGCACGTTTGTTCTTCTCTTTCTTCATCCGATCTAGGAAGAAATCTATCCATTCTTTATCTGATGCCGAGGGTCCCGCACCCCAGCGGCGCGTGTGGATCCCGAGTTCTTTTTTCAAGGCATCCACGATGATTCCCGAGTCATCCGCAAGGACGGGGATCTTCGCACGTTCAAAATAGAAACGGGCTTTCTGCAGTGCATTTTCTTTAAATGTATTGCCTTCTTCATGCGGCGCATCGATGATTCCTAGGTCTGCAGGGGAGAGGATCTCCAAAGACAAACCACTGAGCGCTTCCTTCATCTCGATAATCTTTCCCGCATTGGATGTTGCAAGAAGAAGCTTCATGCTTCCACTATACGTGAAATGCAATGAGCGTGTTATGCAGCGGCTTTCTCTTCTCTTAGTTCATCCAAGATATCTGTGGCTTTGCGTCCCTGTGCATTCAATTGCGTGAGAATATCAAGAATGATCTTATGCGGATCTACAGGAACAACCGGAAGTTGCTCATCGCTATGGGTTTCGAGTTTGGAGGACATTCTGAATGCGAGGAAAGAAAAATCCCCATCCGGGGACAAGAATGATACGCATTCTTCTTGCTAAAGCAACCCTTACGCCGCTGTTTTTTCTATGTATAACTTCCTGGGTTTTGCGCCATCCGGAGGCCCAATAAGGCCTTTCTCTTCCATAATATCCAGGAGGCGTGCGGCACGGGCGTAGCCGACTTTTAATTGTCTTTGGAGAAGGCTGGCGGAGGCTTTGCCACTGGCTTGCACGACGCGCACGGCCTCAAAGAAGAGTTCATCGCCGCCGTTGTCATCGGCATCCAGATCTATATGTCCCTTGGCAATCGGCTCACCGTCTTCATCCGTTTCACCTCCTTCCTCCTCAGCCAAGCCGATCTGTTCCGTGATCTTGCCGCCGCCTGCGATCTTCACGGCATTGATGACGCGTTCCGTTTCTTTCGTGGAAATGAAGATGCCTTGGATGCGGAGCGGCTTCGGCGTGGTTGCAGTCATGTAGAGCATGTCTCCCTTGCCGAGCAAGTCTTCCGCGCCGATGCCATCGATAATCGTGCGACTGTCCACGGCGCTCACCACGCGGAACGCCATGCGTGTGGGGATGTTCGCTTTGATCAAGCCCGTGATGACATCCACGCTCGGACGTTGTGTCGCGATGACCAAGTGGAGTCCTGCTGCGCGCGCCATCTGCGCAATGCGGGAGATCATCATTTCCGTGTCCCTGCGGTACTGACGCATCATGAGGTCGGCAAGTTCGTCGATCACAATCACCACGCGCGGGATGATGTTTTCCTCATCCGTCTGCTTTTCGTTGTATTCGTCGATGTTGCGGACTTTCGCATCCGAAAAACGATGGAGTCTCCTGCCCATTTCCGCAACTGCCCAACGCAATGCCTGCAGTGCGCGTTCCGCTTCTGTGATCACGGGAGTGAGCAGATGCGGGATGCCGTCGTAGGGCATCAACTCCACGCGCTTCGGGTCGATCAAGATGAACTTGAGTTCGTGCGGCGCATTTTGGTAGAGCAGTGCGCTCAGAAACACGTTCATACAGACGGATTTACCCGCGCCCGTTGCGCCTGCAAGCAGAAGGTGTGGCATGTCTTCCAAACTTGCGACGATGGCCTCGCCGGAGACATCACGACCCAGAGGGAAGGTGAGCGATGACGGGCTCTGGACGAACGGCGGGCTCTCCAGAATCTCTTTGAGATGCACGATGGTGCGTTTGGCATTCGGCATCTCTATGCCGACGAGCGACTGTCCCGGAATCGGCGCCTCTATGCGCAGGCTGGGCGCAGCCAAGGCCAAGGCAAGGTCATTCTTCAGGTTCGCGATGCTGCTCACTTTCACGCCTTCCGACGGTTCCACGGTGAATTGCGTGACGGTCGGGCCGGGGCGTGCGTCGCGGACAACCACTTTGATGTCGAATTCGCCGAGTTTCTCCTCAATCAATTTCGCCTGACGTTTGAGTTCCTCGTCATTCACCGTGAGCTCGCTGTGCGAGGAATCCAACAAATCCAGCGCCGGGAACGTCCACTCTTCGAAGCGCGTGTCCTTCATCTCCATCACGTTCTTCAATTTCTGCTGCGCCACTTTTTCCTTGGCTCGCTCGGTCTTTGCCTTGAGGGCGTTCTTCGCAAAATCCGGACGCACGATGTTCAGCTCCGTCTGCTCGGCGCCTTTTTCCACCAGATCCGCTTCTTCCTCGTCTTCTTCATCCCATTCCTCTGGCAACACTTCCTCTATCACGGTTGTGCGTTTGCGCGAAGGCTTGCGCTCGAACGGATATAGAAGGAGGTCTTTCACCGTCTCAAAATCAGGTTCAAACGTGATGAAGAGCCCGACAAGGAAGGTGGTTGCAAGAACCACATACCCGACCGTTGCACTCAAAAAGAGGACAAACGGAACGCTTACGAGGAAACCGATGGCACCGGCCAGTTCATTCCTGCGTACTCCTATTTCTTCCAGCGGCGCACCGACATGCATCAATCCCAAGAAAGAAAAGAGGCAGAGCGCGAGGCCAATCGACCGTTTCGTTTCGATGCGTGTGTTCGGTGCGAACCAGTGGAGCAATCCCGAGATCACCAGGAAGACCGGGAAGATCATTCCCCATTTTCCAAAGAAGAATGTCAGCGACGTGTTCACCGCGTCTCCCGCGATTCCTGCCTTATCGCGCAACGCCAAAAACAGCAGCACACCCGCGCAGATCTGGACAGTGCCCCAGATGGCGGAACGCGTGTGAGACTTGAGTTTCACACGAGTGGAAGAACGAGTTCTTTGCTTTGTCTTGCGTCTTTGGCGAGGCATCGAAAAGCATTGTACAGAAAAACCGAGCGGGGGAATATCCGGTTTTTCCGCAACTAGTTGCGAGTTCCCACCTGCCGCCTTTCAAATTCGCAGAATTCAAGGATATTTAGAAGTTCAATGATGGAAGCGATTCTTGCGTCTATTTCCCGTTCTTGTGTGGTTGCATTTTCCATTTTCCCCAAGGAAATGAAATGCCCGATATTCATGATCAATGCGCAACATCGCATCTTGAAATATCTTTTTTGTTCTTCCACCAATTGTTTACGGAGATTTTCTCCCATCACAGTTCTTTCCTCAGGCGTCAGCGTCCATTGGACCAAGTGAACGGCATCTTTGCATGCAGCAGATGCCTTCGGGTCTTTTCTTTTTCGCAGCTCTTTTGCATCGGAAATAAAGTGAAGCAGATCTTCCGTTTGGCGGCGGAGGCCGGTCGGATCGCCATTCAGCCCGAGCTCCGGGTGCGACATAGGTTGAGTATACTCTTGGCTCTTTCTTGCTTCTGCGCCATACTCTTCCAACATGAAGATTCTTCTGTTCGGAGCCAAAGGCTATCTGGGTCATCTCTTCCTGGAACACTATCCGGATGCCGTTCCTTCATCGGTGGATATTGCTGATTCCACAGCCGTTTCCAAAGAACTCGATCACGTGAAGCCGGATGTGGTGATCAACGCAGCCGGGAAAACAGGCAGACCGAATGTGGATTGGTGCGAGACGCATAAAGAGGAGACGCTCCGCAGCAACGTGACGGGGCCGCTCGTATTGCTGGATGAATGTTCGAAGCGAAAAATCTATTGGGTGCATTTGGGTTCGGGGTGCATTTATGCCGGCGATAATGGTGGCAAAGGATTCTCCGAGGAGGATCTTCCAAACTTCGGTGGAAGTTTTTACTCGCGCACGAAACTCTGGTCAGACCAGATCCTCAAGGAATTTCCAAATGTACTCGTACTTAGGATCAGGATGCCTTTTGACGGAACAAAAAATGAGCGGAGCCTCATCACCAAACTGACCAAATATGCCAAAGTCATCGATGTGCAAAATTCCCTCACATATTTGCCTGATCTCATCCATGCTGCGGATCAGCTCATCCGTAAGCGAAAAACAGGAATCTACAATGTTGTGAATCCGGGTTCCCTGTCCGCGTGTGAAATCATGGAGATGTATAAGGAGATCGTGGATCCTTCCCACACATTCCAAAAGATCTCGCTGGATGAGCTGATGACGATGGTGCAGGCGGGCAGAAGCAATTGCATTCTCTCGGGCAAGAAATTGGCACAAGAGGGGATTACGATGATGCCCGTGGAAGATGCCGTGCGGGAGGCGTTGGAGGCCATCAAATCCTGACTTCACGCTTTCTGCGCATTCTCGTCCAATGGCTGGATTTTGGCATGCACATGCGTTATTCTCATTTTCCTGTATGTCGTTTGTCTCACGGATCTTCCAATCGGCTCGCCGCCATACATGGCGAACGCTCATCACAACGATCATCATTCTTGCTGTAGCCGTTGGTGCGTATGTCTTCAGCCGTCCTGCGAAGCCGGAGTATGTCACGGGTGTTTCCGAACGACGCGACCTCATCCAAACCGTGGAAGCGGCGGGCACCGTCATCTCGGAACGCGATCTGGCACTGCAATTTCCTCGTTCCGGTGTCATTGCCGAAGTCTTCGTGAAGGAAGGGGACACCGTCAAAGCAGGGGATCGCCTCGCTCAATTGCGAGCGGGAGCAATAGCCGCCGACGTTGCCGCGGCACGGGCGCGGTTGGATTCCGCAGAAGCGGACCTCTTAAAAATGCGTGAAGGCAATCGTCCGGAAGACATTCGCATCACGGAAGCGGAGCTTGCAAACAGACGCGCATCCCTGGCAGCGGCAAACGAAAGCCTGCAAACGGCAGAGGACGCAGTACGATCTTCTGAAGATGCATTGGAAGCGATCGAGAAGGAAATCAGCACGGGTTTAAGCGGAGAAACCAGCGTTGCCCTCAGCACGCTATCCCGTGAATTGACCGTTGCGGAAAAATCCCTCTCCATCATCGATGACATTTGGTCGGACAATGACGTGCTGGATGCCATGATCAAGGACAAGCCCGAGGAATATGATTTCATCAAGAGTGAACTTTTCGATGTTCGCACGGCCATCAATGAAACGCGCCGGCAGTTGAGCCAAACAAGCGGCTACGGTGAAACATTGCAAGTCCTCGGCACGGGCATCGGCGCATTGCAGCGTGCATCCGACGTTCTAACGCGCGCATTCACGGTGATCTCCGGACTTCCCGTGACGGGAACGTACACGAATGAAGATCGCGAGGCGCACAAGAGTTCTCTCTCGAACGAGCGCAATGCGGTGCAAAGTTCTTTGCATGCATTGGAAAATGCATCGGCGAATCTAAAAAACGCGGCAGCGGGATACGAAACAAAATTGATCAATGAAGAGTCCGCGTTGTCATCCGCGGAAGGCGCGCGTGACAAAGCGCTGGCTGATATACGAACTTCTGAGACAGCGGTACGCATGCAGGAAGCGCAGTTAGCCCTGATGCAAGCGGGAAACCGCCCTTCCGACATCGCAAGTGCGGAGGCGCGTGTGCGCCAATCCCGCGCGGAACTGGCGCGCGCAGGAGCCGACTACGGCGACACCATCCTCACGGCACCCATCGATGGGACGGTGACGGCTGTGCACGTGAAGAAAGGGGAGCTCTCACCTTCCGGTGCGACCATCAATCTTCTCGGTGAATCTCCGTATCGCGTGGAAGTCTTCATCTCCGAAGTGGATATTCCCAAGGTGAAGCTGACACAGTCGGGTTCCATCGAACTGGATGCGTTCCCTGGCGTGCACTACAAACTGCGCGTCAGTGAGATCGATGTGGATACCACGACGGTCGACGGCATCGAAAAGTATCGCGTGAAGCTGGATTTTCTCTACCCGCACGATGAATTCAAAATAGGCATGAGCGGCGACGCGGAGATCATCACGGGACAACGGAAAAATGTCATCACCGTCCCGGAGCGCGCTGTGATAGAAGATGAGAACGGCGATACCGTCATCCGCGTGATTCTCCCCGATGGCGAAGTGACGCGGCAATCCGTGGAAACGGGTATGCGGGGAGGAGAGAGTGCGGATATTGAGATCATTAAAGGTCTTGAAGAAGGGGAGACGGTGATTCTTTTGGAGAAATAATCAATAATCATAGACCAATGACCAAACCGCCTTTGATCGAGATACGGCAGCTCTCAAAATCCTACTTCAATGACGAAGTGGAGACGCCGGTGCTGCATGATGTGAATTTGAAGATTGATCGCGGGGAATTCACGGCGATCATGGGACCGTCGGGCTCCGGAAAATCGACGCTGATGCACATCCTGGGATTTTTGGATACGCCGACGCACGGCGAATATTTTTTCGAAGGACAGCCGACGAAACATTTGGAGGAAGATCAGTTGGCACGCATTCGCGGACAAAAAGTGAGCTTTGTCTTCCAATCGTTCAACCTCTTACCGCGCACATCGGTGCTCGCAAACGTCATGCTGCCGCTTCTGTACCAGCCGGGCATCTCGACCGCGGATCGTGAAAAGCGTGCGCGCGAAGCCATCGAGATCGTGGGGCTCACGGATCGCATCGGCAATTTGAGCAATCAACTGAGCGGCGGCCAGCAGCAACGCGTCGCCATTGCCCGTGCGCTCGTCACGAAGCCCGAAATCATCTTTGCCGATGAGCCGACGGGCAACTTGGACAGCGCCTCCGGCATTGCCGTGATGACCACACTCCAAAATCTTCACGAGCAGGGTCATACCATCATTCTGGTGACGCACGAGAAGACGACAGCGGAACATGCGGAGCGGATCATCTTCATCCGCGATGGAAGGATCGAAAGCGATACAAAAAATTTCAAGCAAGCGCTTGCGCGGGAAGGTACCAAGCTCAAATGACCATTGCAGATACCTTCACCATCGCGCTCCGTGCCATCGGGACGAACAAATCCCGTTCGCTCCTCACGATGCTCGGCATCATCATCGGTGTCGGTTCGGTCGTCTTGATGACGTCCATTGGCGCGAGCGTGGAAGAATTGATTCTCGGCCAAGTGAGCAGCCTGGGTGCAAATAGCATGGTTATTTTCCCCGGACAAGAAGAAGGCGGGGGATCGCAGCAGCGTCCCGGGTACGACAGCCTGACGTTCGATGACATTCGCGCGCTGGAAAAACTCACGACGATCAAAACGGTTGCACCCGTTATCTTCGTGAATGGCATCGTCTCGTACGGGCGCGAAGAAACAACGCCGGAAGTGATGGGCAGCCTGCCCACGTTCTACCAAAACCAGAGCATCACAGCCGAGCGAGGAAGAATGCTGGATGACACCGATGAGTCCGGCGCAAAATATGTCGTCATGCTGGCACCCGACACCGCCACAGATCTTTTTGGGGAAAGTGAGCCGCTTGGCAAACGCGTGAAAGTGGGGGACAGATCCTTCACCGTCGTTGGCATCACGAAACCTCTCGGCTCCCAGTTTTTCCAGAATGCCGATGAGCGCGTGTACATGCCGTTTTCCACGGCACAGGTGATAAGTGGGCAGAAGTATGTGAACTACATCACGCTCCAGGCAGCCGGCATCACCGATTTCGCATTCGCGGATATAAAATCACTGTTGCGCGCACGGCACGGCATCCGGAATCCCGACGATGAACAGGAAAAAGATGACTTCGTCGTCCGATCAGCGGCGCAGGCTGCCGATATTCTCGGCAGCGTTTCCCTCGGTCTCACGCTCTTCCTCTCTGCCATTGCGAGTATCTCTCTCCTCGTCGGCGGCATCGGCATCATGAACATTATGCTGGTGGCAGTCACCGAACGCACGCGGGAGATTGGTTTACGAAAAGCAGTGGGTGCACGCAAGCGCGACATTCTTCTGCAGTTCCTCATCGAGTCCGTTCTGCTCACGCTCATGGGCGGCGCCATCGGCATCACGGGCGGCGTGCTTCTTGCCGCGCTCATTGCCATGATCGCACAAAATTTCCTTGCAGGGTATGTCTTTGCGCTCTCCATTCCAGCGATGATCCTCGCAGTGGTCGTTGCGGCGGGAACGGGTCTCGTCTTTGGAATCTACCCCGCACGCAGAGCATCGAATTTGAATCCCATCGAGGCGCTGCGGTACGAATAATGGTCTGATAGATGACGTGAATAGTTAAATCCAGTGTTGAGTTTGCTGTATATGATATTTTTAGTCAGGCTATTGATAATTTCATAGTTTCTCGAAGCATATGCTTTAGTGCAATCTTCCCCTGAGTTGTTTTCAGATATTTCTCTCTTCGGAGTGCATCATCTTTTGATATATAGCTTTCAGCAAAAATAAGTTTCCAGGGTCGTTTTCCCTTTGTTGAAGTGACGTTGCCTTTATTATGTGCCTCAAGGCGCTGTCTCATATCTGTTGTGTAGCCGACATACAGCTGTCCGTATGGAATGCTACGCAGGACGTATACGTTAAACATAGCTTGGTATTATAGCCCCGCAGTATGCGCTTCGCGCAACTACAGGGCACGAAGTACGCAAAGAGAGTATTGAATGGCCTGCCATGAAGTCGCTCGAGCTAAGCGAGAGCGTACTTCGTGGTGGGCCGGGAAGGACTCGAACCTTCGAAGGCGTAAGCCGCGTGATTTACAGTCACGTGCGTTTGACCACTTCGCTACCGACCCACTTAAAAACATTTTACAGAGGATTTTGAACGAATGACAGAGTTCCCAATCCTCCGTATCATGGGATCTATGGTGCATTCCTCACATCCCTACTCTCGTTTTACGTCGGAGCAACTCATCCTGCGTGACGAACTTGCCATTGACCGCACGATTTTGGCCAATGAACGCACGGTGCTTGCCTATCTTCGAACGGCGCTGACGCTTGTCATCGTGGGCGTAACACTCATCAAACTTGTGCCCAATGATGCGTTCGCCGTTGGTATCGGGTATGTGTGTTTGCCTATCGGCATCTTGTGCGGAGTGTTTGGAACGTATCGATTCTTCCGTATGCGGGCGATGGTAAGCGCTTGCCGTGCTCAATCAGCGAAATCGTTGTAGAAGCCGTGGGATTGGCGATATTGCGATGAGATCGCTTTTTGGTATATGGTAGCCCCCATTGCCTACCACATTGAACGACAATAGCCGGGGACAAACGGGCGCAGCTGGGCGTGAGGCAAGCCAGGGTTTTCTCCAAGAACCCGATGGAAACGAAAGAAACGGGATTGTCTCCGCTCATTCAATTGACGTCCGAGAAAAGTGTCTGAAATTTGTTTCATCGGACGAGGCTGAACAGCCACCCCTTATTCCTTCCGATAGAGAATGGGGGGAAGGAGAAGAGGAGCGTCCTTACAACCAGAGATTGCTGACCGATGATCATATTGCGGGAATTTTGAGTACGGCCGAGCATAAAAGAACACGAAACTTGCTAGAGCGTCTTTTGAAACAACCCGTTTTGATTTCGATCGTCCGCAACAACAAGCCCATAGACGGTTTCAAATCTTCTCCACTTCACAAAACGTTGCTGGCGTTCGGACTTGTGCTGCAGGAGAAGAAACGTAAGACAAAGAAACTGTTTCTGAAGATAACGGATCGTGGTCGCGGAGTCCTTGAACGACTGAAGCAAAAAAAAGAGAAAGCTGCTGCAATCAAAGTGGAACAGAAAATAAAAAAACCGATAAAGTTTCCTAAGCAGCGCATCGAAAGAATTGTGGAGCAAATCCTCAAAAATTTTCCTCCATCCAAAGGTGTGAAAATGAAGATCCGCGGCGCACTCATATGGTGGGGTGTCCAATTGGCGGAAGAGATGCCCGATGATATGCCCGACCGGGAGAAAGAAGAGATGCTCGTAGAAAATTTCTCTTCGGTTGCAATGCATAACTACAGAGATGTGGAGGTAATGCACAGCGGACCGGAAGAAGAATCCTAATACAAAATACAAAATACTTTTGTCAACATTACCCTCCGTAATGTCCGCTTTGGGTATCCGTCTTCTATGCAGAACGAACTTTATTTCCTTCCTCTTTCTCTTATGAAAAGACTGATTACGTCCGCGGTTGCCGCTGCAACCGCATTCTCACTGGCTGCGCCGGGATTCGCGATGTCCGTCCATTTTGATTCGGATACAAAGATAAAATCTCGTCATGCCACGTCCGACTCAAATGTGGATGTGAAAGTGGAGTCCAACCGTGGCACGGTGGATCTTGCTTGCATGCAGACTGCCGTGGAGAAACGCGACAATGCCATGATCGCCGCACAGGATGCGTATTCCGCTTCCTGGAAAACTGCTTTGCAAACGCGCCGCGATGAACTGAAAGCCGCATGGGGCATCCAAGATAAGAAACAACGTGAAGAAGCAATTCGCGCCGCGTGGAAGAAGTTCCGCGAGAGCAGGAAGACGGGACGCGAGAATTTCCGCACTGCTCGCAAGAATGCGTGGAACACCTTCAAAACAGATTCCAAAGCCTGCAAAGCGCAGGGAAACCTGGATGCTTCACTCGGAGCATCGCTGGATGCACAGAATTAAAGTTGCCTACGCATAAGGACAAGACGGCTGCCTCCGGGGAGGCAGCTTTTTTGGACGTGTCAGGTTTCGAGACGCTCGTCACTTCGTTCCTCGCTCCTCAGCCTGACACTCGCAGAGGCGTCTCGAAGCAGACTAGCGAGCCTCCTCAACCTGACAGTCGTTGAGGGTCTCGAAGACTGACTTAGGAGAATTTCTTCCAAAACCTCCTCGTTGCGAAGAGAAATGCGGCCAAGCTCACGCCGGAGACGATCCAGAGAGCAGGCCCCGTATCCGTGTGCTTGAAGGGTTTGTAGCCCGGAATGGATTTGTATCCTTCTTGCGGCGCTCCGCCGTGCAGGTTCTGATCGGCGAACGGATGCTCCGCGGCGCTCCCGACCGTATAGGGATTCACCGGCACCAAACTTGCGGCGGGTGTTGCCGTCTCCTCTGTGCTTGCGACAAACTGCATGGGAGCGAGAGGATCGGAACTGTCGATGGTGTCTTCCCGGTCGTCGGCGACCACTTGTTTCGGAGCCGCCGGTGCTGCTGGTTCCTCTGCCGTCGCTTGGGTGAAGGAGGGGTCGAATGACCCTTCGTCGGATTCCGATTCGCCATTCGGCAGCGAGTCATCAAAAAGTCCCGGGAATGCGTCTTCGTCCGGAGTCGCCGGTGCGGCGGCCTGCGATTCTTCCGGAGAGAGCACGTTGACGTCTCCGAAGACCGTGAGTGACGTCGTCGAGAGATACGTGTGTCTGCCCGGCTCATGGTTCGGTGCCACGATGAAACTGTAGGTTGCTTGTGGAAAAATGGCCGGTGTGTAGAGCGTGGATCCTTTGTTGCCGACGAGTGTCTCGGATTCCAGGATGTGCGGAATGTCATCTTCATTCGTCCACACGATTTCTTGTCCGGGCAATGTATTCACGCTTTGCGGGATCGCACCGTCCTTGGTAATACGCACTTCCACCGTTTCGCTTGCAACGTTTTTCGACGGTGTTTGCGCTTGCGTCCCGCGAAATTGCGAGAGTCCATCGAAGAAGGCGAAGCCAAGGACGAGGACGAGAAGAATGCCCGTTACCGCAGCGGGGCGCCGCGAGATGCTTCTGCTGCCCACGGGGATGCGCACGGTGCCACGGTTCGACTCGAATTTGATCGGAGTCGGCTCTTCTCCCGTGGAGTGCCAGTATGGGTGAATGTCGTCGTTCATAGAGGATGTGCGTGCGCCGTCCACTGCCTGCGGAACGCAAGGAGCGTGCCGATGACGGCGGAAGCAATGAAGAGGAGCAGTAGAATCGAAGAGACGCCCGTTTTGCCCGGCACACCATACGATTGCGTCGTGGATGCCGTCAGCGGATTCTGTCCGCGCGGTCCCGTATCTTGTCCCAGGACGAGCGGCGCCGTTGCCGTGCGGGGATCACCCACTTTCACCGCGACTTCTTTACTGAACGCACTCTCTTCTTGGTTCATGTTGATGGCGCGGACGGCAAAGTAGTACGTCGTATCCTGGGGCAATGCGCGCACCGTGAGCGTGGTTGCTTCCATGGGGAGCGTGCGTCGCTGCAAGTAGCGTCCCATCTCGGCTCCGTAGTAGACGTTGTAGCCCTGCAGTTCCGATGAGGTCAGCGCATCCCACGCGACGTAGACCGTGCTGCCCTCCGTCGTCAGGCGAAGATTTTGCACCTGGAGAAGCGTGAAGGATGTTTTTTCCTGGGGCACAGCGGCAACCGAGCTGATGCTCGATGCAGCGCCATCAATACTGGATGCGACCGAGGAAGCGCTTGCCTCGATCGATGTCACAGAGGAGCTCGTGATCGCTGCCGCGCTTGCGGGAGCGGAAGATGCCGCGGAGGCAATGGGCGCCGTCTGGTCCTGCTTCAATTGTACAAGGAGGGAGCCCAGCACTTCGACAAGAACATTTTTCTCCTGTCCGTCTTCGTCCACGATCACGGCGGTATGCCCGTCCGTGCTCGTTTGCACGTCGTAGAAGGCGATGACGGTCTTGCCGCCTTGCGGCACTTCCGCCGCAAGCATCTGAATGCGCGCAACGGGAATCACCAGGTCGGAAACGGTTTTGCCGGCTTCCGTTTGGAGTCCTAACTTTAAAAATCCCTGCAATGCTGCAAAATCCGCTTCGCCCGGCGTGACGACGGGGAAGGCCGCGCTCGGTTCGATCTTCTTTCCTTCCAAGAGTATGGAATCGTACGACATCCATCCGCGCACGCGCGTAATGGGTTGGCCGGTCGGGTTATCAATCACCAAATCCATATCGATCAAACTTCCCTTCACGATTTCCGGCGTTTGAATTGTCAGGGGATCCTTTACTGCATACGAAGGACACTCCTGCTGATTCACAGCCTCGCAGTGCGGGCGCAAGCGCAGCGTCACATTATTCGTGGCAGCATTGCTGTGCATCGGTATCAATGCGAATCCCATTGCGATACTTGCAATGAGGATACGTACGGAGAGCCTCTGAGGAAGAAGTTCTGCAATGCGCATGGGATCAGCGGATAGCCAATGTGCGGAGGAGCCGGAGAGCATCTTCCACCGTCAGCCGATTGTCCCCATTGGGGTCGGCCTTGAGTTGCAGGGGAGACACGGTCTGATACCCCTGCGTGACTTCCAAGATATCAATGACATCTTGCAAATCGATGCGTCCGTTCCCGTCCACGTCTCCGGGAGTACCGTAAGCGGCTTCCTCAATACTAATGGCCTGACTCGTTTGGAACGGATGCACTTCGCCTGCGGTTTGGATACCGACGACGAAGGAACCGACCATACAGAGAGCGCCGAAGCCAAGAAGCCTCAGTACTTTCGGAGATAAAAGAAGGGTGTGGATGTGTGTTTGCATTTCTCACTATTATAGGCCAAAAACCGCGTTTTCTCAATGCAGGGGCAGTTGATCAAATCTTGGAATAGTATGTGGTACTAAAATGATTTCTTGGCTTGTGTCAGGGCAAACATCCTTTTGTCGGTTTCCCGAATCTGTCAACGATTTCTCCTTCGGATATGTCACCGGAATTTATTCCGGGTGACCGGTCGGCGTATAATGCACGCTCATGGCACAACTGTTTCTGTTCACCGGGGAAAACGAATTTGCACTGCAAGCGGAAAAGAGACGGTGGATCAAGGAATTTGCGGAAAAGCATCGTTCGGAAAATCTGTCGCGCTTGGAAGACGTCGGACTCAAATTTAGGGATTTTTTGGATGAAATAAGCGTGGCGCCGTTCATTGCAGAAAAACGTTTGGTGCTCATCTCCGGCGTTCCGGTATTTTCGCGCGAGGAAATGCAGGCAATAGACAAGCATGCGCATGAGGCATGCGTCATCGCCTTTTTCGATTCCCATCCGGACAAACGATTATCCGGCGTGAAGGAATTGTTGAAGATCGCGAATGTGAAGGAATTTACCGTGCTCACCGGAAAAACATTGCATCTTTGGGTCGCCTCCGTGCTCAATGAACTCGGTGCATCCATCACGGATGATGCCAAACAGAAGCTCCTGGAATTGGTGGGCGAAGATCAAATGCTCCTTGCCGAGGAATTGAAAAAACTTTCTCTCTATGCGAACAAACGCAGCATCGAAGCCGCAGATGTCGAATTGCTCGTGCTTCCTTCCGACGAAAAAGAAGTGTGGACGATGACGAACCTCCTTGCGGCCGGGAAGACCAAAGAGGCTCTCGCCTTCGTGCACGGTCAGTTGGCTCTGGGCACCTCTCCACATTCGCTCTGGCCCATCCTTCTCTGGATGCTCGAGAACCTCGTGATTGTCACTTCCTCCGTGCGTGAGGCAAAGCAAACGAATCCCGCGAAGATCGCGCAGTACGGCGTACCATTCCCCAGCGCTCGTACGCTCCTTCCTCTTGCACAAAAGGTCGATCCCAAAAAACTCCGAGTATTTTTGCAAACAACGGTTGCCGCAGATATGGATCTGAAAACCGGCGGGTACCGTGCAACGGCGGAAGCGCCCGAGGAACTTATTGCTCTCATTGATCGTTTTATTGTGCAGTGCGGAAGACTGACGTAGAAAGAAGGTTGGGATACTATTTTCTTGTTAATTGCAGTGCATCGTAGACAATTTCCTGAGCCTGCAGCAGAAATTCTACATCTGCGTATTCATCGAAATCCAGCAATGCCATTGCTTGCCAAGAGGCAATATCAATCACTTTTGCGAGAGCAGCGTGTCTCTCCACCCGAGAATCTTCCTCGGAAAGAAGTGAAGGTGCATGAAGTGTGGATAGAATTTTGCCATCAATATGGTGTTCTATCGACAGTATTCCGTTTCTAAGTGAACCATCCAGTTCAGCCAATTGCTCTTGAGCATTCCCAATAGTATCCCTTCGTTGTTCTGCTGCTTCCAGGTCTTCATCGCTGATTGCATCATCCGATGAATAGCGCAGAATTGTTTCCTCCGATCCTTCCAGAACACTATCCATGCGCTCTCGATATGTTGTTGTCTCCTCATCGAGTGCATCTAAAACAGCTAGAACGTTTACCTTCATGCCTAATATTTTCTCCGCGAGACGAACAGCCTGCTCTTGCGGTTTATAGGATAGGGTCATGGCATCATTCTAATGCTCTTTTTATGAATTTCCCTCTATTTTTCGCAGGATATCCTCTGCGCTTTCTGTCTCGTGGGAAGCATGCGCCGCTTCTTTTTGAGCACGTTCTTCGCGCTTCTTTCTTCGCTCTTCATCCGTGATCTTGATGACTTCGGCCTTGCCCACTTGATCTATCTCCGTCGCGTATTTTTGATCGATCGCCTGCAATTGCTTCTTTTCATTGTTCAAAATGTTCTTGAGATCCTGCACTTGTTCGGGGGTCATGATCGGCAGGATGTTGATCCAGTATTGACGCTCCTCGTCGTTCATGCTTTCCGACTTCAGGATCAGTTCGATCAAGTCCGGGAACTGCGCACGGATTTCATCGGAAATCGTCAGTGTGGCAGAGCCTTGCGATGGGGGATTGGGGTCGGTCATCACTCCAATTCTACAGGAAAAACCAAAAAACAAGATGCAAGAAACATATGTTGTCTCTTGTTTCTTGGTTTTTGTATCTTCGATTAGGCGACTCCGATAATTTCGTATTCCAGCTTTCCCGAAGGGGACAAGATCACCACGGTCTCGGCCTTGTGCTTACCAAGGAGTGCTTTTCCAATGGGGGATTCGTTGCTGATTTTGTGCTCCAGAGGATCCGCTTCCGTGGAACCGACGATCGTGTAGGTCTCGGGCTCATCATTATCAGTTTTGTTCATCACGGTCACGGTGGAACCGATGTCGATCTCCTTCGAACGCATGTCCGTTTTCTTCTCGCTGATGATCTTTGCGTTCTTGATCTTCTGCTCGAGTTCAATGATGCGGCCTTCCACGAAAGCTTGTTCGTTCTTCGCCTCTTCGTATTCGGAGTTTTCGGAAAGGTCTCCGTAGGAGATTGCTTCCTTTAAACGCTGTGCCACTTCTTGGCGGCGGACGGTCTTCAAGTAATCCAATTCCTCTTTTAGCTTCTTCAAACCCTCTTTCGTGATGAGCGTGAGGTCATCGTCGCCAAAGGCACCGGCGGAACCGGTTTGCGTGGAACTGTCGTCGTCCAGGAGGATATCGTCAGCCATAGCCGAGGTATTGTAGAGAGATTTGCAGGGTATTCAAGTATGAAATGGAAGGGAAATCGAATGTAAGGAACGTAAGGAAAGTGAGGAAGGGCAGGAAAAATAAGCGTTTTTGCCTTTTCTTTCTTTTCTGCCTTTCCTTACCTCTTTAAGAAGCTCTCAGCAAATCCGGCCACCGCATGCTGGGTAAATGATCGACATCCTCCGTAGCCAGTGCTTCGACAATGCGTTTGGCAAGTTGGACGTTTGTAATGAGTGGAATGGATTGGTCGATGGCGATGCGACGCATAAAGTAACCGTCCGTTTGTTCCTGGCCGCTTAAGTGCGTGGGAATATTGATGACCAAGTCGATGCGTTTCTGTTCCAAGTATTCGCGGATGTTCGGGCTGCGCGGCTCCGAAATTTTATGGAGGAGTGCAGAGGGGATGCCGCGCGATTGCAAAAATTCATGCGTGCGTTCCGTCGCGAAGAACGAGAAACCTTGGCTGTGCAACTGTTGGACAGACGGAAAAAGATCGAGCTTGTCTTCCAGATTGCCGATGGTCACGAGAATATTTTTCTTCGGGACTTTGAAGCCCACTGCCAGCAAGGCAATCAAAAGCGCTTGCTCTGCGTTCGATCCAAAGCAAGCCACTTCGCCAGTGCTAGCCATTTCTACACCCAAGCGGGGATCCGCACCTTTTAGGCGCGAGAAGCTGAACTGCGCCGCCTTCACGCCGACGTGGTCCAGATCCAGGGTCTGGTAGCGCTTGTCCATCGGCGCGCGTTTCAGGAGGGCCTGCGTCGCAAGGACGGCGAAATTTTCTCCCGTCACTTTGCTGGCGAACGGGAAACTGCGGCTTGCCCGCAGGTTGCACTCGATCACTTTGAGCCGGTTGCTCTTCGCGAGGAACTGGATGTTGAAGGGGCCGGAGATTTTCAGTCCCTTCGCGATTTTTTTCGCGACGTCCTTGATCTGCCGCAGCGTTGCCAAGTTCACGCGCTGCGGTGGCAACACAATCGTTGCATCGCCACTGTGGACGCCGGCATTCTCCACGTGTTCCGAGATGGCATACAGAAGCAGCGTGCCATCTTGTGCGACGCCATCGAACTCAATTTCTTTTGCGCCTTGTTCAAATTTGGAAATGACGACGGGCGCTTCTTTGCTCACAAGTGCCGCCTGTTCCAAGTAGGCTTCCAAATCATCGCCACTGTGGACAACTGCCATCGCCGCGCCGGAGAGCACATAACTCGGGCGAACGATGACGGGATATCCGACAGTGCTTGCAAATGTTTGGGCAGACGTAAGATCCGCAAATTCCTTCCACTCGGGTTGATCCACTTTCAACTCATCCAGAAGCGTGCTGAATTTGTGCCGATCCTCCGCACGATCAATATCCTTTGGATCCGTTCCCAAAATCGGGATGCCGTGCGCCGCCAATTTCGGTGACAACGAGTTCGGTATCTGTCCGCCCATGGAAACGACAATACCCGCGGGGTGCAGCAACTCCACGATGTCGCGCACGCGCTCTTCCGTCAGCTGCTCAAAGAAGAGCGTGTCGCATTCGTCGTAGTCCGTGCTCACGGTTTCGGGATTGCTGTTGATCATGGTTACCGAGAATCCTTGGCGCTCCAGTTCGTGCGCTGCTTGTACGCAGCACCAATCGAACTCCACGGATGAACCGATGCTGTAAGGGCCGCCACCCAAGACGATCACCCGCGGACGCGGAGTGGAAAGAGGAAAGTGCAAAGAGGAAAGTTCCGTTCCATTTTTCTCTTTCCTCTTTCCACTTTTCTCCTCATCCTCATCGAAGATGACATCATGCTCTGTCCCATGATATGTCATATACAGGTAGTTCGTCTGCGCGGGGAATTCGCCGGCAAGCGTGTCCACTTGTTTCACGACGGGGATGATCCCTTCCGCCTTTCTCTGTGTTCGAATCTCTTCCATTTCTTCATCGCGAATCATTGCGATCGCTTTGTCGGAAAAACCCGCGCGTTTTGCAGAGAGCAAAAGGTCTTTGGAAAGGGGACCCGCTTTTGTTTGGAACAGTTCTTGGAAGATCCTCGCGCAGAATTGAATCCTGTCCAAAAACCAGCGGTCGATGCCCGTTGCGATGTTCACTTCTTCGGTGCTCCATTCTCCATTCAAGGCTTCTGCCACGGCGAAGAGCCTTCGTGGCGTCGGGCGTTTTACTTCCTTCGTTAGATCCTGGAATCGGAACGGTCCCGGATACAACCCTTCCGCATTGATGTTCAGCATGCGGATGGCTTTCTGCAATGCTTCTTCAAAGGTGCGTCCCAACGCCATCACTTCCCCGACGGATTTCATTTCGCTCGTCACTTGATCGCTGACATGTCGAAACTTCTGCAAGTCCCAGCGCGGCATTTTCACGGCCACGTAGTCCAGAGCGGGTTCGAAATCCGCACATGTCACTTCTGTAATCGCGTTCTTTAATTCGGGAAGCGAATACCCCAGCGCCAATTTCGCGGCGACGAATGCCAGCGGATATCCCGTCGCCTTCGATGCCAATGCGGAACTTCTGCTGAGGCGTGCGTTCACTTCGATGACGCGGTACGCTCGGGACTTGGGATCCAACGCATACTGAATGTTGCATTCGCCCACGATCTGCAGATGTCGAATCACTTTGAGTGCGATCGTCCGGAGCATTTGATACTCGTAGTTGTCGAGGGTCTGGCTGGGCGCGATGACGATGGATTCGCCCGTGTGGATGCCGAGAGGATCGACATTTTCCATGTTGCAAACGGTGATGCAGTTGTCGAACCGGTCCCGCACGACTTCGTATTCGATCTCTTTCCATCCCGTGAGATCCTCTTCTATAAGGATCTGATGTGATTCGACGAACGCAATTTTGAGAAGTTCCTTCAATTCCGCTTCGTTCTGCGCTCGGCCACTGCCTTTCCCACCCAACGCGAAGGCGGCGCGCACGATGACCGGATACCCTATAGAGGAGGCGGCCGTCAGAGCGGCAGCCGACGATTCACATGCAAAGGAATTCGGGACATCAACGCCGATGGATTTCAACTCTTGGTTGAAGAGGGCGCGGTCTTCGGTCTTGCGGATGCTGTCGATGGAGGTTCCAAGAACACTCAGGGAATATTTTTTGAGGACGCCCAGTTCTTCCAAGCGCACGCCGCAGTTCAGCGCCGTCTGTCCGCCGAAGCTCAGTGCGATGGCATCCGGCTGTTCTTTGATGATCACGTCTTCGACAAAATTCGAAGTGACGGGCACGAAGTACACGGCATCAGCCAACCCCCAACTGGTTTGGTTCGTCGCGATGTTCGGGTTCACGAGAATGATGCGTTTCCCCTCCTCCTTAAAAGCTTTGATGGCTTGGCTGCCGGAATAATCAAATTCTCCCGCTTCTCCTATCTTCAGTGCACCTGAGCCGAGAAGCAGAATCGTTTGCACAGTGGAAATACCGTCCGTACCGCCGCCGTGGGCGGCACGGGTGCCTCTGACTTTTGCGGAACTCATGTCTGGAAGAGAGTAAAGAAAAGGGCGAGGAGAGACAAGAGAGAAAAAAAGTGACATGACTGTTTTTTCCGATTGCGGAGTTCTGATTATCATTTCATACGGATTCCTGGTTTCAGGAAAGACGAGATTCTTTGGTTTTTTCTTGAAGAATGGGAGAATCCGTGAAATTCGCCTCGGATTTTCCGATGTGCGTGCATATTCTATCCCTCCTTAAATATTTTATGGAAAATTCTCGTTCCTTGCACCCGACGGTGAATGCGTTCACCCGCGTGCGTCTTCTCACAAGCATCGCATCCATTCTGATGCTTCTCGCTCCAGATCTTGCGCTTGCTGCGGATCGCTACTGGTTCGGCGGCAGCGGCGCGGAAAACTGTGCTATTTCTCCCTTTGATAACACGGCCTGTTGGGGAGATGCGTATGGGGAAACAGCCGGAGGTGAAACCGTTCCCGGCGCCGGTGACAACGTCTTCTTCGACAGGGTTGCAGGAGGAAAGACTATTCACATCCGCAGGGATACGACCATCGGAAGCTTGAACTTTGGAGCATTGTTCACCGGAACACTCATGGTGTTCACTGGTTCCAAACTGCGTATTGCCGGCAACGGTGCTTCGCACGGCATCCGCATGGGATCCGGTTACTTCATCATCAACGGCACAGGTGCCCTCAGCTTTACCGGCAGCTTGATCCAAACAGGAGGAGTGATTGGCAATGGACATGCCGGCAGCGTCATGCAGATCTCTGGAAGTTTGATTACCGTTCGACGCGGTCGCTTCCGCTACTCCGGCACCATCGTCTTTGAGGGGGAGAGAGACCAGACATTCGCCTACAGCGGATCCACCACACCCACTGCACCTTCATCGATAGCAGTTGGTCGCAACAGCTTCTCCGGCATCACGGTGAACAGCATCGGCGCCTCGGCGGGAGGAGATGACATCATCGTTTCCGGCGCGACGCTCAAGATGCGCAATCTTGTCATTACCAACGGTAACTTCAACCTGCAAGGCGCCACCTCTGCAGACTCGGAAGGTAACAGACCCGCCGTGGTTCTTGCCGCCAGCGGCGGCATCACCATCGCGAATGATGCGGACGCCATGTTCAGCACGAACGCGAACGTCACGCTCTCCGGTTCCATTTCCACGGGAGCAGCGGGTATGTTCGCCATGTCCGGCGCCACCACGCTCACGATGAACGGCATCCGGCAGAACTTGGATATTTCCGGTGCGAACGGCCAGGGTGTTCATACTCTTGTCATCGCGTCCACCAGCGGCGCCTATCTCACCGCAACGGCTCTCGTGACCTCATCGCTCACGATCAATACCAGCTCGATTCTCACATTCGCTGCGAACACCTTGAACCTGACAGGAGGCGTCATCACCAACAACGGCAGCATCCGTGAAAATACCGGCAAGTTGGTGCATACTGGCGCAACCTTCTTCATCACGAACAGCGCCTTCGACGCACAAGACACGGAAGTGAAGACAGGCGAAACCATGTACTTCACCCTCACGGAATGCGATGAAAACATTGAAGGCGGCACCGTGGACACGGTGACTATTACAGTAAGCATACCCAGCGGAGACTCGGAAACCGTCACGCTTTCGGAAACATCAGCTGCTTCCTGCATCTTCCGCGGCAATGTCGTCACGGAGAATGCCGCTACGACTGCAGGGGATGGCAAGCTGCAGACAACGGCGGAGAAAATCGTGACTGCGACCTTCAGCGATGCACAGGACGCTCTGAGCAACACCGATACGACGATCTTCACAGCCATCGGCACCAGCTCGGCGACGAGCACCAACAGTGGCGGAGGCAGCAGCCGTAGCCGTGGTGGAGGCGGCGGAGGTGGTGGCGGGGGTGGAAAGATTAGCGTTCCCGTCACGCCTCGCGTTCCCGAGCCGAAGAATGTGCCCAAGAAGAATGTCCGTGGACTCACCGCCAAGCAGCGCATGGAAGCGCGCAAAGCAGCCCGCATTGCAGCTCACAAACGCATGAGCGACCGCAAGGCTGCGAGGCTGAACAAGAAGAGTTCCGCGCCATCAGCAGCTTCCAATAGTCGAGCGGCAGCGAGAGCGGCAAATCGCAGCAAATAATGATGATTCTAAAAAAAGCCTCTCTCGAGGGGCTTTTTTTTAAAAACCATCTATGCTGATAGCGCTGTCATGCTGAGGAGGTCTGCCGTCAGGCTTCGAGACGCTCGTCCCGCATTTGCGGGACTCGCTCCTCAGCCTGACACCCGCAGACCGTCTCGACGCTGACAGGGCGCTTTTTGATTGATTGTTACAAGTGTTGGCGATGATGTTGCTGCATGTGCTGTTCTTGGACTTTTACCGATGGATGGATTCCCAGGAGTTCCATGAGCAATGCTCCCAAGATGATCAAGGCGCCGCCTATCATGTGGTACCACTCAATCGATTCTCCCAAATAGAGGGAAGCGAAGAGAACGCCGCCGATGATGTTGAAAGTGGAGAGCAAAGAAACCGTCGAAACCGGAATGCGCTCGATGGCTTCGTAGAAGCTGAAGAGGTTCAAGAAACGCGAGATGAAGCCGAATCCGAGCAATGCCGGAATCAGGATCAGCGGAAAAGATTGCAGTTCCTCAAACAAAGAATGCTCAATGAATGGCGAGAGGAGTAAGAAGGCCGTAACAGCGACAAACGCGCGGCATACAATGACAATCTCCGGCGGAAGATCATGCAGGAATTTCTTGTAGACGATGCTGCCGCCCGCAAAGATGCTTGTCGAGAGAAAAATGAACGGATCTCCGGAGTGAAGTCCGAATGTTTGCAAAAAACCTTTCGTGGCAACGAACAGGATGCCGCAGAGCATGACGCTTCCTGCGATGACGTGCGTGCGCGTCAGGTGCTCCTCGCGGAGGATTGCAATGGCGAAAACCAGAAGCATCACCATTTCCATGCGTCCGAAGAGTTCCGCATTCACAGCCGTCGTGTTATGGAGCCCGATGAAGAACAGAAACGGCGCGATGACGCCGTTGCACGTGCCAAGGATGATAAGAGGCAAGATTTTCTTTCGATCAATGTTGCTGATCTTCTTCAAGGTTGGGAGCACACCGAACGCCAGCACCACGAAGAATGCCGTGAGGATCTCGCTCAAGACGAGCAAGGAGAGTGGCGACAGTGCTCCCGTCAGCTGCTTTCCAAAGGAGTTATAGGTCGAGCTGGAGAGGACCAATGTCGCGAGCGCGATATAGCCCAGTGCCTCCGAGGACGGGGAACTGGAGCGGAAACGAATGAATGGCCAGTGCTTAAGTTGTAGCTCTAACAATCATGTAATTATAACATATTTTGTTCATAAAAACAATCTATCTCCATCATTTCAGTGATCTGTTTCGGATCAGTTTTGAGGCGCGAGGATCTTAAACAGCGCCACTGCCACTTCGCCGCGCGTCAGCTGCCTGTGCGGTTCCAATTGATCACTGGCTCTCTCAGGGAAGAGATTGAATTTCTGGGGAATGCCTACATAGGAACTGAACCAATCATCCGTACGAACATCGGTGTACATGAACGGAAGATCCTTCTCCAAACCAAATGTTTCCGCAGCCATTTTCAGGAATTCTGCGGTCGTCACCGGATCTTGCGGTTTGAAGGAGCCATCCGCATGTCCATTGATCACTCCCAGTTCGGCTGCCTTCATCACGAACTTCACATACCATTGTCCCTCCAGAACATCCCAGAACCTGCCATTGTTGCTGCGTTCCTCAACTGTTTTGAATCGAGCAAGCATCATGAATTTTGCAGTTTCTGCTCGGTTCACAAGATTTCCTTCCCGGAATGTTTTATCCGGGAATCCGCCAATGATCCCGTTTTCTGCAAGGAAGTTTGCAGCACGGCCGACCGGTGTTTCCGGTGAAACATCCAGGAACCAGTTCTGTGTTGAGCCGGCAGTATTGATGACGCGCACTTCCTCTTCGTATCCCGCCGGAGGCAGTCCTTCTGGGAATAATTGTATTTCTCTGCGACAATCTGGCGAACATCCGTCTCCTTTTATAGTGTTGCCATCATCACAGTCTTCATCCCAGTCAACGATGCCATTGCCGCACGCTAGTGACCAGGAACAATCGATACGGCAAAGGATATACCCTTCGCATGCTCTGGGTTCTGCGCGAGAGGGATCGCATCCGTATGCGGATTCTTTGCCTTCACAAAGGCCGTTACCGCAAATATTTTTTATTTTGGGACAGTCACTTGGGCAGCCGTCATCAGCTACGCAGACGTAGTTCCCATCAGAGTCAATGTGACAAGGATCTTCTCCTTCTTCACAGATATTGTTGCCGCAGGTGTTTTCTTTTTTGGGACAGTCACTTGGGCAGCCGGCAGTGGCTGAGCAGATGCTCAGCCCATCAGACGTCGTATAGCAAGAACTACCTTCTTCTCCCTTTTCACAAATATTGTTGCCGCAAACAGGCTTTGGCTCACAGGGGTTCATCGAGCAGATTTCCTGAGCTTCGCCGCCGACTTCTACGCAAGAGCAGGTTTGACAGCCTACTGCCCACGTCTCGCCGACCTTATGGTTGCCGCAGGTTTTTGTTCCTTCATTCGGTGCCGGCAAACATGCGCCATCCTTGCAGCCGTTCGCGCATGGGATCTTGGTGAACGAATATTCGCTTCCTTCGCAGTATTTTTCGTACACGCTATTCCCATCGCAGAAATCTTCGCTGGAGCCGCGCGTCGAAGACTTCGCGATGCCCTTTACGAATTCGTTCTTGCCGCCGTCCGAGTCACTGCATGTCACCGGCGTAGGAGCTTGTCCTATGCACGCGCCGTTCGCGCAGCCGAATTCACACGTACGCCCTTCTCCGACCGCGTAGCGTGAGGAATTGCAGTAGTGCTCGTGCATAGTTCCATCCCACATGCATACATCGTCATCAATAACGCCCGTATCTCCCGAGGAGTAGCGTCTTGTTCCTTTTGTAAAATCATTTGCGTTGTCGGAATCGGTGCATGTTCCTTCAGCAGGTTCGCCGCATGTAGCATTGCTACAGCCATGCGGACAAGGAATATATTCTTCTTGCCGGCGATTTCCGTTGCACGATTCTTCAACCAAGAAACAGTTTGCTCCCGAACATTCCTCAAGACTTTCGTATGTAGGGAATCCCGTTTTTCCCGTTATAAGAACGCAGTTATCATTCACTTGCCCCCATGGAATACCTGGTGTCGAAAAAGTCAGCCATCCTCTCTCTGCCAAATTCCTTCCGCCGTCCGTGTCTGTGCAGGAGAGTGCTGTAGATTGCGCTGCCAAGTGAAACGACGTCGCCGTTGCAAAGAAAATCATGGCATAGCAAGAAGCCCCAACGGCAACGCTGATTGCGAAAATACAGAGTGTCTTTGTGTTTGTATTCATAGTGATATTATATCATAAAATCAAAATTTGATCAAATGCTCTCAAAAAACCTCCAACGTGTAGAGAAACGAGAGAACAGATATACTAAAAACCTAAGCCGCTGTGGTGAAATGGTAGACACGAGGGACTTAAAATCCCTTGCCCCTTACCGGGCATGCTGGTTCGATTCCAGCCGGCGGCACCACCCATCATTCTTCCGCCGATTTCCTTTTTCTTTTGCGTGTTCCCATCTTAAGAGAAGTATAAAAACGACTTATGCAGCCCGCTGTAGTGCGTTTGATGCCAAATCTTTGTGTTAGGATTTCTGCAATCTCTCGAAACTTCTTTCTGCTATCTCGAAGTTCAATAAGTGCTTTGTCTTCTTCGGGACTCCAGATCACGACACCGAGTACTTCTTTCGCTCTTTTCCTATCCTCATCATCAAATGTATGACCCCGGGCGCGCTCTTCCGCCGTAAAGCCACGTCCTGCTGCAACAAAGCGGGCTTGTGTAACTTTTTTTCTCATTTTATTGGAAATAAGTTTTGTTTTCAGCCATCGGTCTCTGCATGCCGAGATAGATCTAGTATTTCCTGCTACCTTACTTACGGCGTCTGCAATGGATTGCAAATCATCTCCAGCCTTCATCATCGCAACGAGTAATGTTTCCTCTGTCGGTTTCCAAATGGCATCTCCGCGCGATTCAATCATATGTTTCATGTGTTCCTTTGAAACAACTTTGTTTTTGTTTCCACGTGCGCGCTCCGCAGGCGTGAATGTATGTCCATGTTTTCCTCGCACATCTGCCCAGCGTTGTCTTGCAATTTGCATGCGTTCTTCGTAGGTCATCAACTCATTAAGAGCTTCACGCAGCGCTGACTTTGCAGAATTGATTTTAACTTTGGGCAGGAGAATTTCCGCCATTCTTTCTCGTTTCATCGTTCGGTACATTTCCACGAGCGTTTCTCCGTGTTCTCGAATCAGCTCATCTTTCAGTCTTTCCACATATGCAAGATTTCGGGCAATTTCATGGGAAGACTGACCGCCTTTATGACCGGGAGAAGACACGTTTATTATTATACTACAAATTTAAATAATATCAAATTACGGTTGCTGCGCGTTTACTTATATAGGCAGCGCTTCTAAAGGCACAGTCGCGGTCTTGGTGCGTCCGCCTTTCTCACCCACAGCCATTCTTTCGCCCGTGGTGGGATCCACTTCTTCGGAAACGATGATCAAGCGGCGCAGTGTGGTGCCGACGGGCGTGCAGGTCATGAGCGTCGCAAGGCGCAGATCCGTCGGTTGATCCAGCACGGAGATATCCGAAGGGCTCACTTCTTTCTTCTCTGCGACTACGTAGCGGTGCTTGTCGCCGCCGTAGTAGACCCAGTATTCGTCGCCCACGGCCAATTGATGCAGACGCGCGAAGACGGTTTTGTACGCACCGGGTGCCCACGGGTAGTACGAGCTGTGCCCTGTGACGAAGAAGTTGCCTGCTTGCCCCGGCTTTGCAGTCCCCGGGTAGTGCACCACGCCGTCCTGCAGCGCTTCTTGGATGTCATGCTCCACTTGCGGCCAATCTTCTTTTAGGAGCGCCGTGTAGGAGGGTGCAACGAGCGGAATATTCAGGTTCAGCTTGGGAATGATGATGCGGTCTACCGGCGGACCGACATCCGGCAAATAGCTTAGTAGATCGCCGCGTTCCGCGCCGGCAACGGACAAGCCGGGCGCGTGTTTCAACTTCTCACGCAGAGCTGCAGAAACATCGTCCTCGCCGCCGATGCTTGCAAACTTGAGCGGCTCCATGTTGGACTGCAGAATCTGCCAGAAACTTTGATAATTCAGTGTGACGAAGAGCAGCAAGAAGATGCACGTGAAGGTCGTTCCAAAGCGCACGATGTCGAGCATGAAGAGCGTGCCGCGGCTGTACTGTTTTACGGATTTTCTTCCCGGCACCCACACGGGCTGCAGCAAAAATTCCTTGAAAACGATCAACCCATTTTTGGAGAACAAGAGGAATCGTTTGGAAAATGTTTTTCCATCACTCAAACTTGCGCCGTACTGTCTGGCTCCTTCCGAAAAAAGATCGACCATTGATCGTGAAAGATCTTTTTGGATTCCTACCAATACGACGGATGCTTGTTTTCGTGGCATACGCACTGGCATTGGTTCGGGCTCAGTAGATTCGCTCCATGGCACAATAATATTGCCATCGGAATCGTACGAAGCGCGGTGCGGATGTGGGCTCGAAGAGATCAAAGTATTATAGCAGGAAATGGCTAGGATCGCACGTCTTAAAGGGTGGAAGGATAGCACACTTCCGATCAAAAATGAGGGCCGTTTCGCCTATTCTGCGATTACTCCTCCTCCCACAACTTCCTCGCTTCGGTAGAGCACCAACGATTGTCCGGGCGCTTCCGTTCCCGTGGGGGATTCGAACGTGAAACGGCCGTGTGATCCTTCTACGAAGAGCATCCCGCGTCGACGGTCGGAGAGTGCTCGCGTGCGACACTCGAAGGGAATTTCTTCGCCGTCGTTCGGCTTCCAGGAAATCCATCGAAGATCATGGAGTGTGAGTGACTGCGTGCGTTCCTTTCCTTTCTCTTCCACGATCAAGTGATTGGTGGCGGCATTTTTTCCGACAACCTCCAGAGGAATTTTAAGTCCGCCGATGCCAAGTCCTTTGCGTTGCCCGGGCGTATACAGGGGCAGACCATCATGTTTCCCAATGACGGTTCCATCAGGGCGCACTATCTGCCCGGGCGTGAGCGCATCCTTCAAATGCCGCTTCAAAAAATCTTGTGGAGATTTTTCCGGAAAGAAACAAAGGTCTTGGCTCTCGCGATACGATTGCTCTTCATAGGGCACGCCGAAGTGTTTCGCGAGTTCGTAGACATCGCTCTTCTGCATTGCGCCCAAGGGAAAGAGCACGCGCTTGAGTTGTTCCTGGGAGAGCCCATAGAGGTAGTAACTTTGGTCTTTTGCTTGGTCGATCGCTTCCAAAAGCAACATCCTTTCCGATCCATCACTCAATGTTTCTTTGGCCACGCGCGCGTAATGGCCGGTCGCGAGCGCATCACAACTGAATTCGTCCATGAGCTCCAGCAATTTTCCGAATTTGATTGTCCGGTTGCAGCGGATGCACGGGTTCGGCGTCAGGCCTTTTTTGTATCCTTCCAAAAACGGATCCACCACTTCGCGCTTGAACTCTTCTTCCAGATCCACGATGTGGTAGGGGATGCCGAGTTGCATTGCAGTTGCTTTGGCACGTGAGGCTGTTTGTGCATTGCAGCATTTGCTGGGCAAAATCTTTGCGATGGCGGGTGCGAGAGGATCCGTCCAGAGCGTAAAGCGAACTCCGATCAATTCATGGCCTTCGGCAGCCAGCATGTGTGCCATGGTGGAAGAGTCGATTCCGCCGGAGAGGGCTACGAGGATTTTCATACGGACGAGAAGTATGGCGGATACTCCAGGAAATGGAAACGAGGATGTTAGGAGTTAGGAGCTTAGGATTTGGAGTATCCATTTCCTGGAGTATTTTTTGAGCGAGGTGTACACTTCGCTACGATGTTCTTCACAGCCAAGCAAGCACTGGAATTTTGGCAGAAAGAAGGTCTTCTCACGAAGCAAAAAGCCGCCGAATTGGAGGATAGTTTGGAGGGAAGCGCCGCACAGGTGCCGCATCGTGCCATCCTTATTTTTTCCGGCGTGGGTGCGATCCTCATCGGGCTCGGTGTGATCCTCTTTATAGCCAGCAATTGGGCGGAGATGAGCGCGACGCTTAAAACCGGAATTCTCATGGTCGGCATGTTGGGAACGGCTGCCGCGGGATATTATTTGGCCTACGAGCGAAAATCCTATGAAATCGTGGGACTCGCGCTGCTCTTCGTGAATATCCTCCTCTTTGGCGCCAGCATCTTCCTGGTGGCGCAGATCTACCATCTGCCACTCACCTTCTGGTGGGGTGCACTGCTCTGGTTCCTTGCCGCCGCTGCGTTCGCGTACATTCTGCAATCGCGCATGCACCTGTGGCTGGCTGTGCCGCTCTTGCTCCTCTTCCTCGGTTGGCTGCGGACATACGGTGTCACGGGATTCGCTTCCGAACTGGATTTTTTGACGAATGGTCGTGACAGCTTGCTGCCACTGCTCCCCGTGATTGGCGCAGGTGTTCTGAGCGTGGGTGTTCTGCATCGGAAACACCCCTTTCTTCGGTTTGGAGAGAATACGCTCTTCCATTGGGGCGTCTTTCTGACGCTGCTTATCATCGTCGTTTCCACGGCGGATAAACATATGCTCTTCAATTTCCTGCGTCTTCCACAAGATCCGCTCAGTCTGACAATTGTTGCCGGCGGCATCGTGGCCGTACTTGCAGCAGTCAGCTTTGGCAATTTCGTCACGGATCAAGGCCGATGGGGACTCCTGGGTCTCGCGCTCTACTTGGCATTCATTCATATTATTGCGCAAGTCCCGGAATGGATGGGATACCCCATGATGAATGGTTATGTGGGGTATATGGGTGCGGGCTTTGGAGCTCTTGAGGGATTGTTTGTCATCCATGTTGTTCTTGTCTTTGTGCTGCTCCTCACCGTCGTCTGGTACGGCACGCTGCTCAAACTTCCTGCGATGATCAACTTGGGAATGCTTGGGCTTGCCGTCACCATTTTGATTCAGTACTTCTCCTGGGCATTTGAAATGTTGGATCGCTCCGTCGCGTTCATCCTCGGCGGCATATTGATCCTCGCGCTCAGTGCCATCTTGGAGCGCAAACGCAGGCAGCTGGTTTCCTCCACCAAGAAATGAACCGCCGCACACTCTTCCTTGCCGGTCTTCTCTTCGAACTCATCGCAGTGTTCGGTCTCTTCCTGCCGTATGTGTTGCTGCTCCGGAATGGTACGGAGGTGACACTGCGCACGGTGCCCATCGATCCTCGCTCCATCTTCCGCGGTGACTACGTCATCCTTGGCTATGAAGCGGGGGAAGGGCTCCCGATGAGCGACACCTACGGCCAACCGGTCTACGTCGTGCTGGAGAAGATTGGCGATGTCTACGAGCGTGTGCGCTTTTCGGATACGAAGCCCGAACTGAGCGCAGGCCAGATTTGTCTCCTTGGACGAACGGAATACCAACGTGCGACGTTCCCGGACATTGCGCAGTATTTTGTGCAGGAGGGAACGGGAACGGAATGGGAGCAAGCACGGAACGCGCATCGTCTCTTGGTGGATGCCGTCGTGAATGAGGATTGCAAAGCAGCCATCAAAGGGCTTCGGCTCGGTCCCGAGGTGCCGCAAGATGAACTGCCCGAGTGGATGCGTATTCCCGCCTTTCCGGAAGGGGAGCGGCCGGTGAAACCGATGCCTGCGCCGGTTCAATAGATGGGGTAGCATCGGCATCCTGCCGATGGGTGGGCAGGATGACTGAAATCACAAAAAAGATCGACCAGCGGTCGATCTCTACAAAGATTTGTTTAAAATGTTCCTCGGTGCCCACCAGATCGCCTGCCCGCCCGAACGTACCGCTCGGTACGGGCGGGGAAGGCGATGCTACCCCACTTTGTGATATCATTCCCAGGTGATTGAGAAGCTCCGAACATTGGCTACGGAATACGACGATTTGCAGAAAGCGTTGCAGAATCCGGATAATTTTTCGAATCCCAAGGAACTTGCCCGCATCGGCAAACGATCTGCGGAGCTGGAGCCGCTCATCGCAATGCTGGCTGAATATGATGCTGCCGAGCGTGCAGTGTCATACGCGGCTGAGGTAAAAGGGGACGCGGATATGTCTGCACTAGCCGAGGAAGAGGCTGCAGCGGCACGGAAAAAGATTCCTGAACTTCTGGAAAGTATGCGGTCATTTTTGGTCCCCAAAGATCCCGATGATGACAAGAACGTCATCGTGGAAGTGCGTGCCGGCGCAGGTGGCGACGAAGCCGCGCTGTTCGCAGGCGAACTGGTGCGCATGTACCTGCGCTATGCGGAAGACCAGCACTGGAAGACGGAGGTCATGGATATGTCGAATGCGGATGCCGGCGGCATCAAAGATGCATCTGTCCGTATCGAGGGTTCAGGAGTCTACGGCAAACTGAAATACGAATCCGGCGTGCACAGAGTGCAGCGCATTCCGGAGACGGAAGCGAAAGGCCGCGTCCACACATCCACGGCCACCGTCGCCATTCTCCCCGAAGCGGAGGAAGTCGATATCGAAATTCGATCGGAGGATCTCCGCATCGATACGTTCCGCAGCGGCGGCGCAGGCGGACAGAACGTGAACAAAGTAGAGAGCGCCATTCGTCTCACGCACATTCCCACGGGCGTGGTCGTTGCCTGCCAAACGGAACGATCGCAGTTGCGCAACCGCATGCTTGCGATGAGTTTGCTGCGCAGCCGTTTGTATGCAGCCGAGCAGGAACGTCTTGCCAAAGAACGCGGTGACCTCCGTTCCGGGCAAATTGGTACAGGTGACCGCAGTGAAAAAATTCGCACATACAACTTCCCGCAAGATAGACTGACGGATCACCGCATTGGGCAAAACTTCAGCAATCTTCCCGCCATCATGGAAGGGGATTTGGATGATATTATCGAAGCATTAAAGAAAGCAGATCAGGATCAAAAATTGGCAAAGGCTAGCACTAAATAATGTACACAAAAATTGATCAGATATTCAAAACCGTAGCAGCGAGCCATGGCTCGCTGCCATATAATCCTTGATCAAAGTCAGCTTACAATGCTGATTCGTAGCAAAGACGGTTCATATCTCTGCTTTCAATAACCACTCCGCGCAGCCACAATTTTTTTAATGTCGTATAAATTCTGTCTCTGCTGCAAGGAAGCTCTTCTACTATTTCTCGGATATTTCTTCTTATTCCGTCACTGAGTAAAACTATAATTGCAAGTTCCAGTTCTTTGATGTTCGATTCATTTCTTGGCCCCCTTGCGTGGCGCGATTGCAAAGGTCTTCCAAGAAATGCCAATTTATCACTGAGGTTATTTTCCATGGATGTCACTGTGTAAAAATCAATCCAGCCATATTTCCAGAGGATCAAGTAAATGTTCGAAGTGAAGCGATGTCCATGGCCAGTCTTCGATTTGATTCACTAGATTATGTTTTACAGGATTCATTGTAACGTAACGCAGTGCATTCGTTCGTTGTTCATTGTCGCGCAGGCGTTCATCGTGATAGCCCTTTTGCCATCCTGTGAATTTCAATGTGCTTCCTTCCGCAGCAGCGAGCCATGGCTCGCTGCTACGAGTTAAAATTGCTTTCACATCATGTGAGCTATGGGATTTAAACGACTGAACAAATTTTGCCAACCCTTTCTCGCCTGGCCAAACAATCATGTGCATGTGGTCGGGTAGTATGCAAAACGCACTAAGAATTGCTCCATAGACATTTCGGGTCATAATTAAATTATCGATCAGTATTTCGGGTACACCAGGCAATGTGCACCATGGAATCTTTCCATGAGCATTTGTTGTTACGTGGAAGGTGCCATCTATGGTCGAATGTCTTTGAGACATCATTCGGATTTTACAGACGGGACGCGGCGTCCCGTCTACGATTAACGAAGTTCTTGCATCATTTTTATCCTTTTATCGATCAATTGTTTCTTACCAATATCCGATCTGAACCGCACAGGTCCTTCCACTTTTTCACAGAGATCTTCCGCAATCTTCTCTGCTTCATCGATTGTTTTACCAATACCGACGATGCCTGCAGTACGCGAGCCGCCCAGGAGTAATCTTCCGTCATGTTCCTCGTTGATGTCGCCAAAGTAGAGGCGGGCATTGGCGGGCATCTCCGGAAATCGCACTTCCTGTCCTTTCTGATCTTTATTCTCCGGATAGCCGTGCGGCGTGATGTATTTGCAGACCGTTGCCTTCTTTTCGAATTGGACGAGTGAATCTGACAATTCGCCATCAATGATTGCTTGGCAGATGGCAACGAAGTCGGAGCTGAGAAGCGGCAAGATATTCAGTGCTTCGGGATCCCCAAAGCGAGCGTTGTACTCGATCAAGCGGATGCCATCTTTCACGGCGATGAATCCTCCGTACAGGATTCCTTTGTACGGTTCGCCGCATTCTTTTTGCAACGCAGCTGCAGTTAATCGATTGAGTTCTTTTGCGCGCGCAAGATCGGCAGAACTCAGAAAGGGGAGTGAGTGATTCGCATCCGTATATGTTCCCATGCCACCGGTGTTCGGTCCTGTATCGCCTTCATAGGCGCGCTTATGGTCTTGCACCGTCGGCATATCTATGACTTGCGTGCCGGAAACGAAAGAGAGGAGACTGAACTCCACGCCCTCAAGTTTTTCCTCTAAGACGACGCGCCCGCATTCCTTCAAGCATTCCACTGCATACTCCACGCCTTCTTCAATAGTAGAAAGATGCTCGCCGGAAAGTTTTACGCCTTTGCCGCCTTTCAGAGCATCGTACTTTACGACGTAGGAACCTTGCAGCTCATCTTCCAAATACGAATGTATCTCTTTTTTGGCTTCCTTTAGGGCTGAAGCCAAATTAGGGTCGATGGAAATAGCTTTGAATTTCGGTGACGCATCTATGCCATGCTTCTTCAAAAGATTTCTGGCAAAGCCTTTGCTCGTTTCTATCTGCGCCAGCTGCTTTTTCGGAGCCACACTCTTGATGCCAATACCTTCCAGGGCATCCGCAAGGCCGCTGCCGATAGGATCATCGGGGCCGATCACAGCAAAGTTCGGCTTTTCGTTTTTTGCGATGTCCAGCACTGCAGGAAAATCCATGATGTTTGCTTGAAAGTGTTCCGTCGCCACCGCTCGGAGCCCCGGATTTCGATTATGCGAAATTGCGATAATCTCCGGCTTTTGTGGACTACGTGCAAGCGCCTCTGCGATGGCGTGTTCTCGGGCAGATGAAGCGACTAAAAGGATCTTCATGGCTGGAGTATAGCGGAGATTATGATGATCCGTGATGGTTTCGAGTTTCGGGTTTACGAATTATGAAATAACCCGAAACCCGTAACTCGAAACAAAGAACCTAAACCAAAGACATCATCTTAAACTGTTCCGATGCTTCCTCTTCTTCCTGTTTTTTGTTGAAATCTTCGCGCGTGACGTTGCGGCCGCAACCCAAGTCACGGAGCAGCTTCGGCGTGATTTCGGGTGTTGGGTACTTTCCGGTGAAGCAGCCGTCGCTGAAACGCTTGATCTTATGGTTACCCACACGCACGGAATTGTGCAGATCTTTGATGGTCGTGTAGAAGAGGCCGTCCGCACCGATTGCTTTGCGAATTTCTTCGATGCTGTGGTTCGCCGCGATCAGTTCCGTGGTTGTCGGGAGATCAATGCCGTAGGGATCGGGTCCGATAATCGGCGGCGAAGCGGACGCGAAGTAGACTTTCTTTGCTCCTGCTTTGCGTGCCATTTCCACGATCTTTCTGCTCGTGTTGCCGCGGACAATGGAGTCATCAACAAGCAGCACGCAGTTGTTCTTGAATTCCAGTTCGATGGGGTGGAGCTTGAAGTTCAGGCTGCGCTTGCGCATCTCTTGTCCCGGCATAATAAATGTTCTGCCGATATAGCGGTTCTTCACGAAGCCCTCGCGGTAGCGGACTTTGAGCTTATCAGCCAAACCGGCAGCAGCAGGGCGTCCCGTATCCGGGATCGGAATGACGGAGTCGATGTGAATACCTGCGGCTTTGATCTGCTTCGCCAGTGCCTCGCCCATGCGGACACGTGCTTTGTAGACGTTCACGCCGTCGATCGTCGAATCCGGCGCGGCGAGGTAGACCCATTCGAAGATGCAAGGATTCAGTTCCCCTTGGCGGCAGATTCTGGAATGCAATTTATTGTGTCGGTCGATGAAGACGGCCTCGCCTGGCTTGATGTCGCGGACAAACTCATAATCCAACGCCTTAAAGACGGTGCTCTCGGAGGCGATCATGTATTCCTCCTTCATGCCGTAGCGGCGCTTACCGAGCTGCAGTGGGCGAATGCCGTGCGGATCGCGGAAGCCAACGATGCCGTGCCCACCGATCAGCGCAACTGCGGAGTACGCACCTTTGCAACGACGATGCACGGAACGCACGGCTCGGAAGACGTGATCGGGCGTCAAATTCCGAGGCTTCTGCTTTCGCAGCGCGAGCGAAAACACATTCAGCAATACTTCGGAATCCGAATTCGTGTTCAAGTGTCGGTAGTCTTGCTCTTTGATTTCCTTTGCAAGTTGAACAGCGTTTGTCAGGTTGCCGTTATGCGCTAGCGCAATACCGAACGGTGAATTCACGAAGAACGGCTGCGCCTCGAATTCACTGGAACATCCTGCCGTCGGATAGCGCACATGCCCTATTCCCATGGGACCTTTCAAACGCTCCAATGAATGTGCATGGAACACTTCGCTCACCATGCCCGTGGATTTCTTCAAATGAAATTGGCTGTTATACGTCACAATACCCGCCGCATCTTGTCCGCGATGCTGGAGGACGATGAGTCCATCGTAGAGATCCTGGATGACGTCTCGGTAGCCGGAGACAGCAAGGATCCCACACATATCAGGGTTGGATTTGGAAAAAATCGCTCAAGCAGGCCCCCTGTTTGTATGGGGAGCCGAAAAGAGACATGAAGCTGATATCCACGTATGCATTTTAATGAGAAATTCGCGCCGCGCAAGCCCTGGTCTCCAAAATCCTTCATATTTGCTTATAAGTACAAAATATAGTATAATAATACTGTGAAATACTACACAAAATCCGAACATCGCGAGCATGAAGAGGATCAACTCTGGCGCGGCATAGAGAGAATGTTGCATGACCAGCACCGTTTACGTGGAACGAAATTTGATGCAGTAAAGAGCGAGCATTGCAGGGAGGGACTCTTGGAAGTCGCTAAAACATTGAAGCTTGCGGGATGGGATCCCTTTGATCCAAGTACGAATATATTCAAGCAATGCATTTCTCATGCGGTTGATTTCATCGGTGCTCCTTTGACCACCAAAGCTCTTACAGAACTCAATGATTACTTCAATGAAGTTATCCGGCTTCACAGAGTGACGGAAGATCTGCCGCCTCCGCCTGTGGAAGAAAGCATTGGAGAAGTACAACGCTATCATCAGTACAAAGTAAGAGAAAGCATTCGAGGAAATCGCAGTCGCGTTGGCCGCTCAGGCGGAAGAACCGGTGGAGTCGAGCATTTTTTCTAATGAGTTGATTTTCTTAGAATGTAGGAGTTAAATCGGGAACCTATGTCAGGTGAGGTTCCAACGCCGGAGCCAACGCTTCCTTCCGAGGGGCAGGTTTCCGGATGCAGTGATATTGCCAGCCATCAAGCTCAGTGGGAGCAAATGCTGGCTTATGCACTTTCTCCTAACTCGCATCCAAAATTCGAAGAATCCGAGAGCACCTTTTTTCGTCGTCTTCCTGTATTGCTCAAGCGGTATCCCGGACGGTGGGTTGCGCATCATGGTGATACCATGGTTGCTTGCGGGAAAACTCAGGCGGCTGTGTACCGGCAAGTAGGAGGAAAGTATCGGTTTGACGAATGTTCGATACGACTGGTGGATCCCGGTCTGCTGCAGGAAACAGCAACAGAAATCGATTGATCTTCAATGAGATAGTTGCCGTTCTTTTGCTCGAACGCAATTCCGAATCAAGCTTGCCACGGTCATGGGGCCGACGCCGCCCGGAACAGGAGTGATTGCTGAGGCGATTTCTTGGACTGCTTCGAAATCGACATCACCTTTTAAGCCTTCTTCATCGCGGCTGACGCCGATGTCGATGATCACGGCACCCGGTTTCACCATATCTTTTGTAATCATTTTGGCTTTGCCTACGGCTGCGCAGAGGATGTCCGCTTGTTTTGTGATACTCGTGAGATCCTTCGTGCGGCTATGGCAGACGGTGATCGTAGCGCCACGGTTCAGAAGCATGACAGCCAGGGGTTTCCCGACGATGTTGCTGCGTCCGACAATGACAGCGTGCTTTCCTTCGATGGGAATCTTGTAATACGAAAGCAGTTCGATGACTCCCGCAGGTGTTGCCGGCGGAAGATGTTCGAAATCCACGGAGAGAAATGTTTTTCCCAAGTTGTACGCACCGAAACCATCCACATCTTTCTTGGGATCAATGGCTTTGATGATCTGCGGCACGGAAGCTTCCAGATGTTTTGGAAGCGGCAATTGCACAATGAAGCCTGTGACATCGGCATCGGTATTCAGTTTGTCGATCGTCTGCATCAGTTTATCCAAAGAGATCTTCGCATCCAAATGCATGTGTTCATGGCGCATGCCGACGGCATCGCAGCTTTTGAGTTTCTGTTTGATGTAACTGGCGCTTGCAGGATGGTCACCCACTTGGACAATCACAAGCTTGGGATCCAATTTTTTCACTTCCGGTTTCAGCTTAGCGAGCAGTGCATCCGCAGCTTCCCGGCCGGAGAGGATTTGGGCTGACATGGCTCCATACTACTGAGATTTCATCCTCTTTCCTAATTACTTGTCAGGCCAATATCTTTGGCTTACAGTGCCGCCCTTATGGAATCCAATTCTTCCACAACACCGGAAAAAGATCTGATCACAGCACGCAGATTAGTCACCGATAATCCAGGTTTTCGAAAACAGTTTAGAAAAAATACAGGAACGCTTCCTTTGGATTCGCTTTCGTCGGACGATCCGGAAGCGATACAGCCCGGAATCAAAGCAGCTGTAACCCGCTTGGTTGGGGAACTAGATTGATGTGGACGCGAATCTTCTTCGCAACATCTTTGCTGCTTTCCGATGTGTCGATGACCGTGAGCAGAGGGTCTGCTTCCGCGAGTCTTTGGTACGCGTCGTAGACATGTTCGCGGAGAGAGTCGTGTTCCAGCGCATCCGAGGATGATCGTAATTTCAAGCGGTCAATGCAGACTTGCAGCGGTGGAAGAAGCACGAAAGTGATGTCCGGCGTCCGGAATTTTCTGTTCACATCGCGGAGCCAGAGGACATCCAACCCCAACGCAGAGCCATATGCGATGGTCGAAGGAATGTAGCGGTCGCAGATTACGGTGTCGCCGCGTTCCAGTGCCTGTTCGATCGCATCCTGATGATCGGCTCTGTCAGCGCAGAACAAAAGCTGCAGTGCCGAGCCGCTAATGCCGCCGACTTTCAACAGTTCACGGATGCCGCGTCCAATCAGCCCATCGGTCGGTTCGGCTGTGAGGAGAACGGGCTTTCCTTCGCGCTTGAGGGTTTCCGCAAGCAGAACGCTGTGCGTGGTTGTTCCCGCGCCGTCGGGACCTTCGAAGACGATGAATTGACCTTGCATTGGCCGAGCATAGCGTCTTCTAAAGAGAATTTCCACGCTAGAAATGACCATAGACCAATGACCAATGACCAGGAAGATTTTGGTCATTGGTCATTGGTCTATGGTCATTTTTCACTACAAGATATGCTGCAGGTTTCTTACTACTCTTGTTTGAAGTCCACTGCTCCGTCGCGATCCAAGTCCGCAAGATCATTGCGGTGTACGGAACCTTGCGAAATGGTGAAGAGTTTCTCGCCGATGCGCACGATGCGCTCGACATCTTTGCCGTACGCGTACCACGTGTCGCCGGCTTTCAATTGATCCTCTTCACTGTAGTGCGTAATACGACCGCGGAGCGTGAAGCCGTCATCAAGATTAAAGTCGTAGACGTATGCGCCCTGGAACACTTGCGTGCCGTACGCGGACGGATCACCTGCTTTCTTTTGGCTTTCCGGAATGGCATAGAGATGCACCGGGAAAGCCATGAGGTCGCGACCTTTTTCGAAGAGCAATGCCTTGTGGTTGTAGAGCAGGGGACTGGACGTTCCGCGATCACCCAAGACGAGCGTGTGCATCTCCTTGGGATTCTCGACATCGGTGACATCAAACACGGACACTTTCATGCCTTGGAACCATGCGAAGTCGCCTTCTTTTGCTTCCACGGCTTCCTGGCCGAATCCGATGATGTGGTTCTCATCATACGGATGCAGATACTGGCTGACGCCCGGGATCTTCAATTTTCCAAGGATCCTTGGACTGCGCGGGTTGCTCGCATCGATGACGAAGAGGGGATCGACCTGCTTGAACGTGACCATGTAGGTGCGGTCGCCCATGAAACGGACGGAGTAGATGCGCTCGCCCGGAGCAATGTCTTCGATGCTGCCGACGGTTTCCAGCCCGCTGTTCAGCACGTAGAAGTTGTTCGTCGATGGCGACTGCTCGCCGTCACCCATCCACACTGCTTCCTCTGTGGTTGCGATACGGAAGTTTCCTTCGTGTTCATCCATGGAGAATTGGTTCAATGCACGGCCCGGGACGGAACCTTGCGCCTCCAATGTCACGCCGTTATCCACAAATTCAAAGCGATACAGATTCGTTTTCTGTTGAGGACCGATGTCCGCTTCCGTGTCCCATGTGTAGTTGTATTCGGTCGTTGCGACGTACAGATTTTCCAGCGATGCGTAGATATTCTCCGCACTGCCGAGTACCACTTCGCGTTTTATATCCGCATTCGGATTCGTCAGAGGAATCACGCCGACCGTCAGATATTGCGGAGAAGGAACGTGCGGCAAAATCATCACGTCTGCGCAGCGTGCGACGGCGACTTCGGCATCGCCTGCTTTGGAATCTTGAAACAGCGGTACAACATCGCCCTCCCGAACATTGGGATACGGCATGGGCTGATAACGCACGGGCTGGTTGATCACCACGTACAATTTGTCATCGATTTTTCGAGAAGAAACCGCGGAACCGTCAAACGCGATTTTACGCTCCAGTGAGGGCTTGCTGCGATCAGTGACATCATAAATGCGCACTTCGGCTTTCTGCATGTTGTAGCCCGGCCAGATCATGGACTCAGGCATCATCCGTTTATCCATGATATGAATCGGCCCGCCATCCGACCATCTCGATCCAAGGACGATCAAGCGATTACCCTCGATGTAGAGATCCGTTGGGCTGAAACTCACTTCTTCCAAATCAATCTTTGCGACTTCCGTCGGGTTGCCCGATGATGTTGCATTCACAATGCGCACTATCTGGCCGCTGACAATGTACAGATACGTACCATCGGTCTTTACGATGTCGCCTTCGTCCACACCTTCCACCTGCACGTTCGTCTGGGAATAATCATCGCCCGCGCCTCCTCCCATTTGAGGAGCATTGGAAGATTTTTCCATGGCGGGTGATGCGCCTTCTTCCGGCATCATACTATCCATCATCAATATTTCGCCGCCACGCCCGCCTCCTTGGCGCGCCCCTTCTTCCGCAAATGCGCGGAGATCCACGCAGGATTTGGCGTTCTGCGGAGCATCGGAAGCAAGATTGATGGCGACTTCCGGATATTTGACGTTGAGGTATGCCTTCGTCGGCTGATCTGTCACGTTTTCCGTCAAACGCCACATCATCTCCACCATTTCTCCGCGCGTTATTTTACGATCAAGCGTATTGATGCTCGGTGGAATGGCTTTGGAAGATTCCAGTGCGCGGACAAACGGTTCGTACCAATCGGGCGAGTACATCGTCGTTTCTTGGTCGTATGCCAGGGACAGAATCTTGGATGCTTCCACGAAGTTGATTTCGCGCTCCGGCTTGAATGTTCCGTCCGGGTATCCTTCTATGATGCCCTCCGCCTTCGCTGTACACACGTACTTGGCGAACCACTCATCGTCCACATCCGGGAAGCAGGATCCATCATCGGCATCCACCGCACCGCGCGATTCCAGAATGATCTTCAAAAATTCCGCACGGTTGATGCGGCTGCTTCCTTTGAATGTTCCATCGGCGTAGCCCTCAATGATGCCCTTTTTTTCGAGTGTATCGATGGCGGTACGGTATTCCGTGAAGCTTTTGACGTCGGAGAATCCGATAGCTGCTGACGGAAGGAGAGCAGCGGAAATCGTCAACAGTGTTGCCACTGCAGAGAAACGGAAGAAAGCCGGAGACTTCATAACAATGAGAGAAAAAAGAGATAGAAAGGCAGCCCAGTATAGCTGTTCGCATATAAGACGGGCGAATGAGCAGAATCTTACAGAGGCATTCCCTATGCCTGTTTCCTGAGAAGATGCGAAAGTTCTTGCAAGGATTCGTACGGTGCCGTTGTATTTTTTACGACGGTACCGATGACGTGCGTAAATTCTTTGTTGTGTACCGGCCGCGCAGAGAAACCAACGCATTTCACATTCGGTCCCAGCCGGGCAATTTCTTCCACAACCTGAGGGCCTACAAAACCTCTCAGTTGGTAATCCATGAGGACAACCTCCGGCGCATGCGCGATGATGTTTCCCGCGAACAGCGCAGGTTCTTCTTTATTGTGAAGCACGAACGATGACGTGCCTCTTGTTGCCGTCAGCAGCGCTTCCGTAAGTTGTTCCATAACAAACAGGTCGTCATCCGCATGGACTATTCTGCGCCCTCGCAAATTTTCCGTACCTTCGATTGCCCGGATCACATTGTATCTTTGGCGAGAACGAAATGCTTCCAGCGTCGCATTGATGAGTGCCAGAAGCTCATCGTCGGATTCCAGGGGATGTGCCGAAGCAGGTGGAAGGTTCATAGCGGGAAATCGTAGCAGTGTGATTCGATCCGAGCAATTACCCTTTTAAGATCGGTCGTTGTAGAGATGCCCCGCCCTCCTTCGTCCCGCATGTGCGGGACTGCGGACGGGTAAACCGGGACGTCTCTACAACAAACGAATGATTATTTCTTAAAACTCATCTCCCATTCCCGGCATTCCGCCTCCACCCGGCATGGCGGGTTCGTCTTTCTTCGGGATCTCGGTGACGGAAACTTCCAGTGTCAGGAACATCGCGGCGACGGAGGCTGCATTTTCCAGCGCCGTGCGTGTGACTTTCTTCGGGTCGATGATCATGGCTTTCACCAAGTCTTCATACTTGCCCGTCATCGCGTTGTAACCCATGTTGCCTTTCAAGCCTTTCACTTTCTCCACGACCACTTTTCCTTCCGCACCCGCATTGTTCGCGATGTGCTGTGTCGGAGCGACCAGGGCACCTTTCACAATCTGGATGCCGATTTGCTCATCCGCATTGTCACCTTTCAGTTTTTCCAATGCCTCGATGGCGCGGATGTACGCCGTGCCTCCACCCGGAACAATTCCTTCGTCTGCTGCTGCGCGCGTTGCGGAGATGGCGTCTTCCACGCGGTGCTGCTTTTCTTTCTGTTCGATCTCCGTTGCGGCGCCCACTTTCACAACCGCAACGCCGCCGGTCATCTTGGCAAGGCGCTCCTGGAGCTTCTCACGGTCGAAGTCGGATTTCGTGTCTTCGATTGCAGCTTTGATTTCGCTCACGCGGCCTTGGATCTCGGATTTTCTGCCGCCACCGTCGATGATGACGCAGTCATCCTTCGTCGCGACCACGCGGCGCGCCGTGCCGAGATCATCGATCGTTGCATTTTCCAGTTTCAAGCCGACTTCTTCGCTGATGACACGGCCTCCGGTAAGAACGGCGATATCTTTGAGGATTTCCTTGCGGCGATCGCCAAAGGCCGGAGCTTTCACCGCGAGCGCGGAAAACGTTCCGCGAAGTTTATTCACGACGAGTGTTGCCAGCGCTTCTCCTTCCACGCTCTCTGCAATGATGACGATCTCCTTACGGCCGCGCTGCGCGACTGCTTCCAGCAGCGGAAGAATTTCCTGAATCGAACTTATTTTCTTGTCCGTGATCAAAATGTACGGCTTCTCGAACACTGCTTTCATGCCTTGCGGTTCCGTGACGAAATACGCGGAGATGTAGCCCTGGTCGAATTGCATGCCTTCCACAAATTCCTTTTCGATGCCGAGCGTTTGGCCGGCTTCCACCGTGACGACACCGTCCTTGCCAACTTCATCGATGACACCCGCAATCACTTGGCCGATCTCTTCATCTTGTGCGGAGATGGTCGCGACGGCTGCATACTCTTCTTTCTTCGAAACAGTTTTCTTCTGCGTTTCCAAATGCTTCGAAACGGCTTCCACTGCTTTCAAGATTCCGTTCTTGATGGAAATGGCATTTTTTCCGGAACCCAAGTGCTTGAGCCCTTCCTGCATGATGGCGTAGGCCAAGACCGTTGCCGTCGTCGTACCATCACCGGCAGCGTCGTTCGTTTTCGTCGCTGCTTCTTTTACGAGTTGTGCGCCCATATTCTCGAACGGATCCGTAAGCTCGATCTCTTTCGCGACGGAGACGCCGTCTTTCGTGACCATAGGGCCGCCGTACTTGCGTTCGATGCACACATTGCGACCGAGGGGTCCCATGGTGGCGGAGACTGCTTTTGCGAGAATGGCAACACCTTTCAGGAGGCGATCACGAGCTTCATTTCCGAAGATCAATTGCTTTGCCATAGAATCTGGGGGAAGAGAAAATTGAAAATTGTACTTTAAAAAATTATTTCACCAAACCAAGGATGGAATCGATGTGGAGAATCTTCACTTCAACATCCTTACCATCTTTCGATTTCAACTTCACATCATCGCCGGCGTATTTGCCGAAGAGCACTTTGTCGCCGACTTTCAAAAACTCACTGGGATTCACGCTGTCTTTGCCAATGCCGCCTTTGCCAAGAGCCAAGACAACTCCTTCCTGCGGTTTCTCGCCGGAGGCGGTGTCCGGTATCACGATGCCGGACTTGGTCACCTGTTCTTTCTCGAGCGGTCGAACCACAACGCGATCTCCAATCGGTTGAATTTGCACTGCGAGCTGCACATCATCTTTTGGCATAGAGAAGAAGGAAGAGAGTTGAAAGTATCTTTAGCGACCGCAGTGCGAGCGCTAGCAGTCGGAAGTATAGAGTGATAATTTTCATCGTCAAGAGTGATGCCATTGATAAGAACTGATCTTTTCCACCTTTGTCCGGCGACAAAGGTGGAGCCAAAACGCCGGCGCGCCAATAGCTCCTCCACCCGCCCCTGTGTCTCGGCTCGTTCGACGTTCGTCCCGCGCATGCGGGACGAACAAACAGGGGCTTCCCCTTCACCCCCCGTGGCGCGCCACCCCTCCGGCGACATCAAATTCATTTGGCAGTTGTTGCTACATTGAGCCTTCGCTACATTGAGGAATAATGGATGTCTCCACTGTTTCCCGGCGTGAACTTCTTATTTTTTGCGCCTGCATCTTTGCATTGCTCTTTGGCGTATACGGTTATTCGCTTGGGAATGAGTTTGTGCATTGGGATGATGGACTTTTGATCTTCGAAAATCCCATCGTGCAGGAATTTTCATTTCGATCGATCTACAAAGCATTCACGTCGTACGATCCTGAGCTCTACATTCCGCTGACACTTTTGAGTTATCAGATGGATCATCTGATTGGGGGACTGAATCCTTTCTATTATCATCTGACGAATTTGATTCTCCATGCGCTGAATGCAGTGAGCGTTGCGTGGATCGGGTGGCTCCTCTTTAAGAATAAATGGATTGCGGCTCTCGCAGCGTTTCTGTTTGCCGTGCATCCTTTAAATACGGAAGCAGTGGTATGGGCAAGTTCCCGAAAAGATTTGCTGAGCGCATTTTTCATTCTTCCGTCATTTGCACTCTATTTGAACTATTCCCAAAACGGATCGAAGCGATGGTATGGCGCATCCGTCATTGGGTTTTTGCTGGCGCTCCTCTCCAAGGTCACGGTGATCTTTTTTCCACTCGTTTTGATTCTCGCGGATTTACGGAATCATCGTCGCATCGATCGCCGGATGATTCTTGACAAGATTCCGTTTTTTTTCCTGAGTATTGTCTTCGGCATCATTGCGATGTTCGGCAAAGAGGGGAATGCGACGCTGCTCGTCGAAAAAATTCTCATCGGTTCGAAAGCCGCAATCTTTTATCTCACGAAAGTATTTCTTCCGTACGGATTCTCCGTTTTGTATCCGTACACCAAGCCCATTGCATTCTCATCGCCCGATCTTGCGATCTCTTTTGTGATTTTGCTCGTGTTGGTGATCGTTTCGATTGCACTCTGGAAGCGCACGCGTGAGCCGCTCTTCACACTCGGATTTTTTCTGCTGTTCACAGCGCCGACATTCGCAAATTTCGCTAAAGGACGCGATCTTTTGCATGATGTGTATTTTGCCTCCGATCGTTATGCCTACATCGGCTCTGCGGCGATCTTCTTTCTCCTTGCATCGATTCTGTATCGATACCGATCGAAAGTGATCGATGCTGTCTGCATTATCGTCATTCTGATGCTCGCGTTTCTCTCATATCGACAATCGCTCGTTTGGAAAAATACGGAAACATTGTTCCGCAATGTTTTGGTGCATTATCCGAATTCCCATGTGGCGCACACGAACATCGGGAGCATCTTGGAACAGCGTGGCGATACCGCAGGTGCGATCGAAGAATTTGAAGCATCACTTGCCATCCGTCCGAATGCGGCCGCCTATTACAATCTTGCGCAGATTGCGTCGGCCAAAGGGGATCGCGTACAAGCCGTCGATTTGTATCGAAAAGCACTCACTGCGAATCCCAATGATCTCGAAGCGAATATTAATCTCGGTGCGCTCCTCCTGGAGAGTGATCCTGCGGAAGCCATCCCACTCTTCCAGGCAGCCGCAAAACAAAAGCCGAATCTTTCGCTCATTCATTTTAATCTGGGCATCGCGTACGAGAAATTGAGCAGAAGAGAGGAGGCGATTGCGGCGTTTGAGAGGACATTGGAAATAGATCCATCGGATGCGGAGGCGCGGGAACATCTCTCGGATTTGAAAAATGACCAATAACCGACATTCGTTCCGTAGGGGCGAGGCATGCCTCCCCCCTACCAACATCACCGGTTATTGGTCATGATGCCGCATCCCTGTACACTTCTCGTATGTTTGACTCCCTTGCGCGCCGCGATCTTCTTTTAAGCGGAGGCTTGATTGTGCTTGCATGCATAGCAGTCTACGCACGGTCGCTGGGCAACGGATTCGTCGGGTGGGATGACGGACTCCTGGTTCTGGATAATGCTCTCGTCCAGGAGTTTTCGTTTCGATCGATCTTCCAAGTATTCACCTCATATGATCCCGAACTCTACATTCCCCTCACGCTCTTCACGTTTCAACTCAATCATCTGTTCGCGGGTTTAAGTCCATGGATCTATCACACGACGAATTTGCTGCTGCACATGGCAAACAGCCTGTTCGTTGCGGGCTTTGCGTATCTCCTCTTCAAGCGCGGATGGGTGGCCGTCGCAACCGCACTTCTCTTTGCCGTGCATCCGCTGAACACGGAGGCAGTGGCGTGGGTAAGCGGCCGCAAAGACGTGCTCATGGCGTTCTTCGCATTGCCGATGCTCATTGCGTATTTGCGATATCGCGAAACGGGGGATCGTAAATTTTATTATGTGAGCATCGCGCTCTTCGTTCTGGCGCTGCTCTCCAAAGTCACCGTGATTTTGGCACCGCTCGCACTTGTTCTTCTGGATTGGTATCGCGGGCGGGCAATGACGAAAGAACTCTGGATCGAAAAAATTCCATACTTCGGCGTTGCGATACTGTTCGGTGTCATCGCGATGTTCGGAAAAATCGCCAACACGTCGTTTTTCTTGGAAAAATTTCTCATCGGATGCAAGACGATCATTTTTTTTCTGTGGAAACTGCTCATTCCCACAGGTCTTTCCGTGCTCTATCCGTACACGAAACCGATCTCTCTCTTCACGCCGGATTTGCTCATCTCTGTCCTGCTTGTGATCGCCATTTCGTTTGCCGTGTTTTTTGCCGTCCAGAAGAGCAAACTGCCGCTTCTTGCGTGGGTATTTTTCCTCCTCTTCCTGCTCCCGAGCATGACGAACGTCGCCAAGGGAAGGAATGAACTCTTGGATGTCTATTTCGCTTCCGATCGCTACGCGTATCTTCCATCCATCGGTTTCTTTTTCCTCGTGAGTTTATTATTCGACGAAGCGCGCACGCGATGGAAGTTTCCGGCGATGATTGTTGGTGCTCTCATCATCCTTGCGCTGAGCGTGCTCACATTCTTGCAATCCCTTGTGTGGAAGGACTCTGCATCGCTCTTTGGAAACGTTCTCAAATACTATCCGGATTCGTACGTCGCACACACGAACATCGGCACCGATCTCTTCCATAAAGGTGATGTCGAGGGTGCGCTTGCGGAATATGAAGCGGCACTCGCCATTCGCGAAGACGGCACGGCGCACTACAACATCGGTCAGATTCATTTGATGAATGGAGAGGTGAATCTTGCCATCGATTCCTTCCGCTCCGCCGTTGCGGCGAGTCCCGCAGATGCCGATGCACAATTGTATTTGGGAGCGCTCCTGTCTGAACAAGGAGACGTCGACGAGGCGATCACGCACTTAAAAGAAGCGACCGTCTTGAATCCTTCGTTGCTCCAGGCACATCTTTCCCTTGCGGATGCATACGAACAAGCAGGAAAGGTCTCTCTTGCCATCGCATCATATGAACAGGTTGTTCGCTTGGATCCCGATCACATTCTTGCGAAATCACGCCTCAATGAATTGCGTTAATAAAATGAAACAGAAAATAGCGAATGTCAAATATGATCTTTGGCGTTCTTCGGAAAGATCATGTATTCCATGTGCATGATGCACACTCGATTTTTCCTCACCGGCTTAACAATTGCATCGTTGTTGCTTCCCACTGTGGGATACGGCATGCACAACGATTATAATGATGACTACAACGATCGGTACTATGACGATTATTACGATGACTACAATCGGTACGACGATCGTGACTATGACATTTTCAATGGCCGCTACTTCGATAATGACGACCGTTATGATGATTATGACGATTACAATGATGACAACGATTTTTTTCGTCGCAATGGATCAGTTGCGGATTATGAAGAAGAACTGGACGCCATTCGCGATGCTCTCTGCTGGCCCAGGACGACACGCGAATGCGATCGCTTTTTAGATATGGAACGAGACTATTTGGAAAGGATCCAAGAGTTCATCGACGAAGGGTTCTTCCGACGCAGCGACGAGCGCAGGGAATTGGAGGATTTCCTGGAGGAACTCCAGGACGAAGGACTGGTGCATTTCATCAGTGCAGATGAAGGAGAGACTTTCAGCATCAATGTCTACGGAGGACGCAAGAACGATGAGTTCTGGAGTGTCTCGTATGACAACGATTATCTCACGTTGGAGCGCACGACAGGCGGCTACTCTTGGTGGCGCAACATGAACCCCTCTTCGCAGGCATTCACATTCCGCGCTCGCCAAGAAGGAAACACAGCCGTCTCGTTTCGCACCGTCCGTGCATCGGGAGGCAGGAGTTCCTCGCCGCTTTCGCGTGTGTATCTCGTGAGGATTGAGGATTGATGTTCTGGTGCCGACGGAGAGACTCGAACTCTCACATCCGTGAGGATACACGCTCCTGAAGCGTGCGCGTCTACCATTCCGCCACGTCGGCACGAAATAACGAAGGATCAATTCCGCCACGGTACGTCATTCGCGAATGACGTACCACGTCGGCTTGTCATTATGGTAACACTCGCAGTGCCGCCTGTCAGGCTTCGGGACGCCCTCCGCGGAGTTAATCCTTAGAGCCTTCGAAGGGCTCCGGGCTCCTCAGCCTGACAGACTGAGGTTTTTTGAAAGGTTTTCTTCGTTTCGAAAATTCAATCAGTGCTTTTGTATTCTTGGTGATAAGTGCCTCTTTCTTTTGTCTGCTCCAGCCTTTGATTTGTTTCTCACGTGCGATCGCATCCAAAATATATTGGTAAGTCGCCACATAGACCAGTTTTACAGGTCGTTTGTAGTAGGTGTAGCAATTTTCATCGCGCCCATAGGTATGTTCCCGCAGGCGACGCTCGAAATCGTTTGTTACTCCTGTGTAGTAACTGTCATCGCTGCAGAGCAGGATATAGACATAATATTTCCGCATAGCGAATAATCTACCATGCCTCGTCCTTGTCAGGCTGAGGAGGCTCGCTGGTCTTCTTTGAGAAGTCCTTCACTTCGTTCAGGACTCCTCAGTATGACACAGCGAGCCGTCCCGAAGCCTGACTGACGGTTCTTTATAGTTCCGCCGAAAAACCGCCTGCGTAAGCTGGCGGATGCAGAGGTTCCGGCATCCTCACGGTTGGCCTAAGATATTGGCATGGAGTGCAAACGCCAATCCAATTGCGTCTATCATTGTCTCTACCATCTTGTTCTGGTCACTCGGTACCGTCGCAAGATCTTTAACGATGGTGTCTTCAATTACATGAAAGCAACACTAAAAGAGCTTGCTGGGCACTATCCGGAGATGGAGATTGTGGAGGTAAATCACGATGAGGATCACATCCATCTTCTGCTCTGGATTCCACCAAAAATGCCTGTAGGTAGAGCTGTGACCATTCTTAAATCCAATACTGCCCGTCACCTCAAGAACAAATTCACGTTCCTCAGCGAGGTCTACTATGACGGTGGAGGCATCTGGTCAGGTGGATATTTTGTGTCCACGGTTGGCATCAATGAGCAAACGATCAAGAGGTATATCGAACACCAAGGCAGAGAGGATGCCGGACAAGCGAAGCTTGCCCTGTAAGGACACCGCCTGCGTAAGCTGGCGGTAGTTCATTTCTTAGCTTTCGCCCTCCTCACCAGCGGCACTTTTTTAGTTTTTGCAGGCGCTGCACTTTTGAACATATCACGCGTGAACTCGGCTCCGCTCGGTAATCGAAGAATGCCGTAGGTGGGAGCGGGGGAGTAGATGCCGGAGGCGTTCATGGGAGGAAGACGTCCGGTGATCTTCATCATGAGAAACACGAAGAGGAGCACGACAATCACCGCAAGCGTCGCTTGCAGCAGGAACAATCGTACCTCTGTAAGTTTGTGTTTCATTCCCTCTATTATAGCGTATTTTTGGCTGGACGTACAGCTTTTCCCGCCTTCCGAATATCTCTCTTTCGGGGCATACTGCAGTCATGAGAATCTCTGCTGAGGCACTCGGTCGTTTCGGCGAATGGGCGGTGCAGAAACGTTTGCATGAATGGGCCGTCCTCCTACTCCTGGTTTTTGTGCTTCTCTTTCGCGGAGGAAAAAGTTTGGAGAGCACGTGGCTGCTGACGGGTGTCGCAGGAATCGTCACACTCTTCACATGGTGGCGCATTCGGATGAAGAGGATGATTGTACGAACCATTCCGCGTGCCGTGTGGATTCCTGCCGTGCTCTTTGTTCTGTGGACGATGATCAGTTTCGTTTTGTCCACGACCAAAAATTACGGATTGGACGAAGTGCTGCGCGATACCTCGCTCGTGCTGCTCTTTTTCTGGGCAGCGCGGTTGCCGGAGGATGGCGAACAGAGCATGACGTTTCACGATCGTTTCTTTTATCTGCTCCTCGTCATCGCCATCGGAGCATGTGTGCTGGGGTTCGCCGTGTACATTCTGCAACCGGTGAACCGTTTCGTCGGTCCGTTCTTTGACCATCGCTTTCATACCGATTACTGGCCGAATGCGTGGGCGCAGTTTCTGCTCCTCGCGTGGCCTGTCTTCTACTGGTTTTTATTTCAAACAAAGAATCATCGCGCATATCTGCTGCGACTGCTTCTGCTCGGCTTCGTCGTCGGATGCTTATTTTTGAGTTATTCGCGCGGGGCGGTGCTGGCGTTTGTCGGACAGGTGATCATCCTTTTTTTGCTGACGCGCTTTGTGTCAGGCACATCATCAAAGAATCCACCCGCGATTTCTTCCGGGAATCCGCTTCTCCGTTTCGTGGGTGATCTGCAGTGGCGAAAGATCTTTTTCGCCTCCGGGATCATTCTGATTGTTTCTCTCTGCACGTTCGGCTTCGTCAATTCCGTGCGGCAGCAGTTCTATCCGGTTGCATCAGTCACAGAGAAAGTTACTTTTACCTCTGATGAAGGGGGATCGTCCGTCAGCGAACGAAGTCAATTTTTCGCCCAAGCGATTCGCTTAACGCTCAAAAAACCTTTGTTTGGATTCGGACCCTACAGTTTCCGTTTTGTGCAGCCTTCGATGCAGAAGAATGTCCTCGCAACGTCCGACCATCCGCATAATATTTTCTTGAAATACGCTGCGGAGCGGGGGATTCCAGCCGCACTCTTCTTCCTGGCACTGCTGTTCTTCATCGCGAAGCCGCTTGTCCTAAAAGCGCGGCGCAAGACACTCACGCCCGTGGCAATAATCCTCAGCATCAGTGTGTTGGGGGTGCTGGCGCATAATCTCATCGATTTCAATGTCCAATTCGTCGGCATTGCATTGCCGTTCTGGTTGATGCTCGGGTTGCTCGTGCGCTCTTCCTCAGGAACACCAGAAATGCCACGTAAGATGGTGTTAGGTACAGAAGTGCTTCTTGCATGCGTTCTTCTTATTCTTACAGTGAGCGAAGGACGCTATTTGATTCTTTCTTCGCTGGGTCGTCATGCAGAAATTCAAGGTGATCGTGAGCGAGCACTGGCATGGTACGAGCGATCACGCGGAGAAATTTTCTCCCGCGATATGCACTTAAGCAGGACGCAGCTACTTTCCGCAGCCGGCAATTTCCCGGCGGCGCAGGATGCGCTGGATTCCTATCTTACGATGAATCAGGAAGATGCGCGGGGATGGAAACTGCAAGGCGATCTGGCGTTGAAGCATCGCGATCTCTCATTAGCTGAGCGTTCCTACGAGCAGGCATACAGCGTCTCCAAATACAATGATCTTTCCACGATGTACGGACTTTTAGATGCACTCAATCAATCCGGAAACAGCCAAGCGATCGGTGCGCGCAAGGCAGAGATCGATCAGCTCCTGTTGGCCTATGCCACTGCCATTGTGGAGAACACGCACTTCATCGCTCTCGGCCACAATGTGGAAGCATTCATCGCCGTTACGGATACGTTGGGAGAACTCTATCCCGATGAGGCGCCCAAGTACCAGATCCTTGCCGCTCGCATCGACCGGCATGCAAAAGAAGAGCGTGCAAAGTTGGAAGCCAGGCCGCCCGGGTATTTGTGGTAAAACTCTGGACTATTTCGAATACTGATCCCTTATGAATAGTTCGACGTCGCTCACTACAGGAAAGACTTGTTCCATCATTGCACTTCGTCGTATCAGTTTTTTCTCTTCATTCGTATTTCCCGTTCTCCATTCCGATGAAAATGATCTCATTGGTGGAACGGCAGGTTTGCTTCTGGAACTTGCGAATCTGTTGGCAGAAGAATTGGGGGGCACTCTTTCCATCGAGAAAAAAATGAACGGTAATTTCTCAACGTTGGATGCGGTAGAGGGGAAGGATCTCACCCATTTGCCCTCCAAGCATTATAAATTCGTTCTCACGCTTCCGACACACATCGAACGCACATCCGGCGCCTGCCCGTTGGAAAAAGTACAAAGTTCACTGCAGAAGATCCAAAACCCAGACGGCCAGGTCAAGAATCTTTCTTTTACGGGAGTGCGATGATGATAATGGTGGTGCATGCTATGCTTCTTCCGATGAAACACTTCTTCTTTCTCAGCGGACTGCTTGCGCTTCTTGCGGGATGCGTTCCCGAGGCGGTCAAGGTTGGCAATGATGACAATGCGACCATTGGCACGCAAGTGCTGCAGCAAGTGATGCCAGGCCAAAGCCCTGTCACGACGCCGGATCACGGCAGGGAACTCTGGTTTGCACTCACGGCCATGGGAGGCGTCCCCGGAACACCTGCAAACGGCGTTGCTCAGGCGCATTATTTGGAAGATGGAACCTTCATTCATACCATCCAATTGAACATTGAACGTGCTCCGGAGGGCTTTTTCTATGAAGCATGGCTCAGTAAGTCCGGGGGCGAGCCCGTCTCCACGGGGCATTTGCGCACGCCTTTCGGAGACGTGCGACATCAGTTGAAGCACATTGGCGACGCAGATCTTCGGTCATATACCTCCGTACGGGTCACTCTGGAAAAGGATGATGGCAATCCTGCACCATCCGAAACGGTAGCAGAAGGGCTTTTGAAGGAGATTAAACGCTGAGGAATAGCCGATCGCTTGCATATGTATTTTTGAGAGCAGACCTTCAGATTTTTTAAAGTATAAGAAATGCCACTCTTTCATTGAGTCAAATTTTGGAGGGATTTCGCTCTCCATGAAGCGATTTTGCACCCTGCGGCGGGGCAAAAAAAGTCAAATAACGTTTCTCTATTTCAAAATGACGGCCGCCCAGTAAGGGGGTCGTCCGAGTTGATGTGGTTCGCTTGTCGCACTGCTTCCTTCGCGCGATCCGGTGCATTCACTCCGTAATCCTCCTTAACCAACTGCAGGGAGGCTCATCACCATGTTCAGTGCCAGGAAGGTGATGAGAAGCGCGTGCGTAAACACGAGCGGGAGTGAAGCGCGGTGTGAGATTGGCTTCACGTCTTTCATAGTAGTGCCCTTGGGAGGGCTGCGGCAGTTTACGTATGCAGGTTTTGATGTCTAGCATTACTTGATTCAATTAGTTGTTCGTGAGGTAACCTATCCTATCCTTCTAAAGAGGGTATTAGGGTCTATAGGTATGCCTGGAGACCTAGATATACTATAAAATATTGTACAAATTTTGTGTACAAGAATGCCGTAGGTGGACGGCTGTTGGGCATTGAATAATGCTAGTTATGTTTTCTTATATTATTTTTGAAGGTACTTGGGCATAGTTCGCTATTGAGCATTCATCGAGCTTTGCGTTCAATCAATGCCAATGGACATGACGCCCCAGCCTACAAATCCCAGTCCAAGCAGCCCAAGCACGATCAGTACTTCTATCATGACCGTCGACCACGTTTGCTTTTCCCCGCCAAAGTAGAAATAGATGCCGAGAAGGGCGGGATAAAATAAGGAAATTAAAATGATATAGATAATGCCCTCAAATCGAGCAGGCACAATCCAATCCAGCAGAACGGGGATAGCCAGAACCGGTGCAGATACGAATTTGGCTGCTAGGTCGGGAAATGGAAAAACCATTCCCAGGTTCCATGGAAAGAGTGCAGCAATAAATGCGGAGAGTATGAAACCGAGCAGAATGCCGGTTACGGTTCGCCAGATTCTTTTTTGGAGATCCTGCATAGAGAAGTGGTCGGGATGACCCGCCTTCGTCCTCCCGCACATGCGGGACGGGACTACGGCGAGGTCGTTCGCAGATAGAATTCCTTTCAATTCAATTGTATTGGGAATGATTACTCTGGTCGGGACGAAAGGATCCTTCGCTGCGCTCAGGGCAAGCTCGAACAATTGAGTGGCTTGCCATGAGTCCCGCTTTGCGGGACGAATGGTCGGGACGAAAGGACTCGAACCTTCGACCTCACGGTCCCGAACCGTGCGCTCTAGCCAACTGAGCTACGTCCCGATTCGTATTTTTAGTGTATAGCTACTCGCTTTTGTAAGCCATAGAGCAGGCAATAGTGCATGTTTATGTAAGAAAAGGTTCGCGGAAGCGTCGTACAGTGCAGAACGCTTTATTTTTCCCCCTCTCGCATATGGCAGAAGTACACCACGTGCATCATTCGGATGCCGAATCCGCAGGTATCAGTGCAGCGTTAATGGTTGTGCTGCTGGTTGCCCTTGTGGCATTGGCAGTCTTCGCGTTCTTCGCGTTGAACGGTCTCCCGGGTGCAGTGCCCGCTACGGATGATTCCGGTATCAATATTGGCATCGATGGACAGATGAATGTTCCCGAGTCTACGGACACCACCTCAAATCCTTCGTACTAACCATCGCGCCCTGAAAATGAAAGGTGCGGGCAGTCCGCTCCTTTTCGGGGATCAGTCAGTCAGTCTTTCCAGAATGCAGGGAAACTTCTATACTCAGTACTGTTTCTCCCTCCCTTTCGTATGCCTCTCGCACGCAATCGCACACTTCTCATTGTTCTCGGTGTTGTTGCCGTCCTCCTTGTTTGGGTCTGGACGGGATACAACGGCCTCATCAATGCCAAGGGAATTGTCGATGGTTCTTGGGCACAGGTGGAAACACAGTATCAACGCAGAATGGATCTGGTTCCGAATCTTGTGAGCACGGTGAAAGGCGCTGCAAATTTTGAGCAAGAGACGCTCACACAAGTCACGCAAGCACGTACGAATTGGCTCTCTGCGGACAACCGCGGCGAACAGATTGGCGCAGCGGAGGATTTTGATTCCGCGTTGGCTCGGCTCCTGGTGACGGTCGAAAACTATCCACAGCTCCAGGCCACGCAAGCATTCCGTGATTTTATGACGCAGTTGGAGGGCACTGAGAACAGGATCTCCACGGCACGCAGGGATTTTAATGATGCCGTGCGCGCCTACAACATCCGCACGCGGCGTTTCCCCACGAACATTCTTGCGGGAATGTTTGGATTCGCCGCCGAGAGTTATTTTGAAAGTGCGGAAGGCTCCGAAAACGCCCCACCCGTCAATTTCGAAGATTAATGATGCGATCGCGGTTGCTCCTCGCGGCTTTCCTTCTCTTTTCCTCAGCGCCTGCCTTTGCACTGGACATTCCTGTGAATGACGGGTTCATGACGGATGCCGCAGGCGTGCTTTCCGCGGAGGATGAAGCCGGCATCGAAAAGATATTGTCCGATTATCGTGAAGCAACGTCGAACGAGATTGCAGTCCTGATCATTCCATCGTTGGACGGAGCGGACATCGCCGAGAGAACTGTGGAGATAGGCCGCGCATGGGGGGTAGGAACAGGTGAGAATGACAATGGCATTCTGCTGCTCATTGCGCATGAAGAACGAAAACTGTTCCTCGCGACGGGATATGGCTTGGAAGGAGCCGTGCCCGACATCGTGGCGAAGGGCATCATCGAGACAGACATTGTTCCGCACTTCCGCGACGGGAACTACGCAGCGGGAATCTTGGCGGGCGTCCAGGCGCTCCGGATGCACATCGGCGGTGAATACACGGCAGAACGGTATGCGGAGGAGAAAGACACATCGGGCATGTGGGGATTCCTGCTCTTCTTCCTCTTCATCATGCTCCAGTGGTTGGCAGCGATCATGGCGCGCACGAAATCATGGTGGATGGGAGGAATCTTCGGCGGTGCCTTCGGCATCCTTCTGGCAGTGATTATTTCCTTCTGGCTCGCGATACCGATCCTTGTCCTCCTCGGGTTGTTGCTGGATTACGTCATCTCGAAAAATTACAAATCCCGTGGAAAAACAAAGTGGTGGGCGGGCGGAGGATGGGGGCCGGGTGGCGGAGGCGGTGGGGGATTCGGCGGCTTCCGTGGAGGATCGTTCGGTGGCGGGGGAGCGGGAGGGAGCTGGTAGTGCGGTTCCAAGCAAGCAGAGCTTGCCTTCGCTGGTTTTTTTAATTTGTGTCGCAACGATTAATCTGCGTGATAGAATCCATACATGCCAATTCGAGATAAGCAGGAAAAACATCTTACTGCCAATGGTTTTACAAAAGAGCAAGAATTGGAAATATTGGATCGGAGCCACGATAAACGATTCGTACCAAAAAATATTAAGGATTTGTTAAAATTTGCAAAAAGAAAAAGGTAACATGTCTGTTATAATATGTATGTGAGATTTGTTCCAACATTATTTATTCTGAGCCTTCTCTGTCCGATCGCAATGCATGCGGCAGGAGGGGATTTGCAGGTGAATGTCAGTCCGTACCGAATCGGAACAGTTGCACGCGGAGCACAGCGTGTGCCGCTGCTTCAGCTCAAACTCACTGCGTCGTGTACTGAATCAGTATCCTTGGATGCAGTGACGGTTGTCCATGGAGGCCAAGGACACCGGTCGGATATTCTTCGAATCTATGCGCTGGAAGAAGGCAAGCGCGTGTCTCTTACGGCTACATTCGGTTCCGATACTGCTGCTGCTGTCCGTTTTCGTTCGTTTGCGATTCCCGCGTGCGGGACGCGCACCCTCACATTTGCCGTGGATATAAGCTCCGATGCAACTGCATTGGCATCGCACCAATTTACCATTGAACTTCTCAGTGACATTGCCACTTCGGCAACGGTGTCCGGCAATCTGAGAGCGTCCTCCTCCCTTTCTCTTGCACCGAAGAAGTATGGTGTCATCTCTGTGACGTATTTGGATCTTCCGCGCACGCTCAGTTTTGGAAAGCAAAGAATTGTGTCCCGTTTCCGCTTGCAGGCCGATTCTGCGGATGACCATTATATCCATGCCATCACGCTGACGAATGATGGGAAAGCAAAGAATGTCGACTTGAAAAAAATTGCGCTGCTTGCAAGCAATGGAGCAATCCTCGCCGAGCGTGCATCGATGGATGGTTCCACCCTCCGTTTTGTTCTGAAGAAACCTTTCCTGCTTCGAAAAAATGACAACCAAGTTTTTCAAGTGCGCGCGGATATCCGCGCAAGCCGCCGTCAAACCATTCGATTTCTTATCGAAGAGCCCGGAGATATAGAAGCTTCGGTGCGGACGGGAAGAATTGTGCCGAGGAGACGAGATGGCGGAGGATACTGATCGAGAAGCAAATGCGATGTGCCAAACATACTTGGCACTTGGAACATGGCATCTGGCACTTTTCGTCTCATTCAGGCACACTTATCTCCGGTCTTTTCCGTTTTTCTTCATGCGACGTCTGCTTCTGTACGGATCTCTTGCTCTCGTTTTGACAGCATGTATCCGAGGACCCCAGCTTCCCCCCGAGGAAGTCTTGCAAAATGCGTCGCGTGCAAGCCAAGAACTGGAATCGGCGCGTTTTACGGCAAAGGGTGAGATAGATTCCGCAGATGACAGCGCTCTTCGTATCACACTCGACGGAACGTTGCAGAATGGCGGCAGGCAATCGGAATTTACGGCGACGGTGAACGGCAATTTTTCGCAAGGTGTCGCATCACATGCCATCAACGGGTCTTTTGCCGTGTTTGTCGCACTGGAACATGAATTGTTTTTGAAGCTGAACGCACTGAACATCGAGCCGCCGCATCCGCTCCTGCAAACGCAGATGCTCACGAATCTCACGGGTCGTTGGTGGAAAATGCAAGAGGAGGAGCCCCTGTCACCCGCGTCATCCGTCACGCCCGATCCTTCGCTCTTGCGGGCACAGGCGGAGATTGTGCATGTCAGTAAGTCGCATGGACTGAAAACACTGAATGGCCGGACGGTGTACCACTACGACGTGACCGTCGACAAAGAAAAACTGGCGGCATTCCTTGCAAAACTTTCCGAAGGTTCGGAGGAACCGGTGGATGCGGATGCCGTGCTCCGGTGGATTTCCGATTATGATCCAACGGGCGAACTTTGGATCGATGCCGAGAATTTCATGGTGCATCGACTGCTCTGGCATGTTTCCCGCAAGGAACCGGAACCTCTGAGCGGCAGTGTTCAGGTTGATTTCTTCGATCATAATGCGGCACCGCAGATTTCTCCGCCCGCGGAGTTTGAACTTTTTTCTCCGATGTTGATGTTGCAGGGAGGAACCGGTCTGCCGCCTGCGTTCGATCCCGATCTTTTCGATCCGGCAAGCCGGGATGTTTCGGCGGATGAGATGCCGGAGTATGATGAAGTCTGGCTCGATGACCCTCTGTCCGCGCCTCCTGATCTTCCGTCTTCGTAAATGCCAGCATCTTCGCCGCAGGCTTCCGAAAACAATGTTCCATCCGTGGATGGCGTAACGCGTGCGGCACCGACATCCAAAGCCTCTTCACCATCCGGAGACATCAACAAAACAAAACGAGCGCTGCTTCTTGGTGCGGGAATCGTCTACGGACTTTTGACGCTCTGGTTTTTGAGCCTCCTGGTGCTTTTGCCGAGTCCCACGGGATCCTTGAAGGGACTCGTGGCTGCGGGGTCGCTGTCGGCATTGCTCTGTATCGTTCTTCTCTTTCTTGTGGGAGCGTTTATGCTGCAGAGAATTGCAAAAGCGAATGTGTCCACGGCGACACGGCGCCGCAGCCTCATCAAATTGATTCTTCCGCTGTTGCCGCTTCTTATCCTCAGCGGCGTCACGCCGTTTTTGATCATGCGAGAGCCGTCCCTTGGTCTTGCCATCACCTATCCGACGCGTGCGGAAGATTTCGTTGCCCCGCTGTCCGTCACGTTCAGCGCGGAGCATGCGACGGACGTTTTGAAGAAGAGAGGACTGCGACCCATTCTGTACGTCTGGGATTTTGACGGCGACGGCAAACCGAATGAAGAAACGGTTTTGCCCGTGGCAACGGCGGTGTATGAGCGGCAGGGTGCGTTTGTTCCCGCGGTGCGCATCAATCTGGATGACGGAACGTTTCGCCGCGTCACGCGACGTCTTACGATCCCGCGCGCCGTGTTTTCCGTTTCGCCGCTGCGACCGGTGGTGGAGAAGCCCGTCCGTTTCAGCATTGCGCATCTTGTCGCAAAACCGGAAGACATCCGCGAAGCACGGTGGGATTTTGAAGGCGATGGCGTGGTGGATGAGGTGACGAAGAACACCGATGTGCAACACACGTACTATGCCGTCGAGCGCGTTCCCGTTTCGGTTGTCGTGCTGCTCGTGAATCAAAGCCAAGTGACCTACGAGCGCGACGTCGATATCGAACAGCCTCGGCAGTTGCCCTTCCCGGTGACACTCATCACGGAGCCGAAGAATCTCGTGGGTCCCGCTCCGTTTGGAGCGATCTTCCGCATCGATACGCAAGAACCATTGCGTGAAGTCGTCTGGTCATTCGGTGATGGTCAAGAAGAGCGCGGTGCAGACCTGCGACGCATCGGGCATTCGTTTGCCAGTCCCAAGATTTACCCCGTGAGCGTCAAAGTGCGTTCGGCAAGCGGATCACTGGCAGAGCTGACGCAGCTGGTGCGCGTGACCGAGACGCTCTCCATTGGAGATCTTCGGTTCGATGGCACACCGAAAGTGGAGGGTGCCGTGATTCGCGGCGAAGTGCCCGTCACGTTGGATCTTAAGGCCGTCACATCGCTGCCACTCGTCGAGTTCCTGTGGGAAGCGCCGAATGCCACGACGTTCCATGCAACAGGAGCAGCGCTCCGCGCGATCTATCGGACCGAAGGATCCTACACATTGACGCTTGTTGCGCAGGACCCGGAGGGCAAAGTGATGCGTAAAACTCTAACTGTGGAAGTATCTCCCGCGTCCGCGGCTCCCACGATCTCCATGCAACCCTCTGCAGGCGTTGCCCCTCTCAAAGTTCTTTTCGATGCATCCGAATCCTTCATTCCGCCCGGCGAAGAAGTGGCCGGATTCGAATGGTCGTTTGGGGATGAGGTGGCGGGCGCAGGCGCGGAATTGGGTTCTGCGCGCATCGAACACATATACGAAAAGCCCGGCGAATACATCATACGACTGCGCGTCGTCATGGAATCCGGTTCCGAATATACGGCGGAACGAACGATTGTCGTACGAAAGCCTCTCCTGGACGCATGTATTCAAACCAGCAGGCCGCTCACGGTACGAGCAGGAGAAGGCATTCGCTTCGATCCTCTGTGTTCAACGGGATCCCCGGTATCCTTCTTGTGGGATATTCGCGATGCATCACGGCCTTCCGTTGTTCTTGCACAGAGTGCGGAGCAGAGTTATCCGCATGTTTTTGAAGAAGCGGGAACATACACCGTCACGCTCACTGTGAAAGATGCATTGGCCAATGAAAATAAAGAAACCATCACCATTACCGTTGAAAACCCATGAAGTTTCAAAAAGTTGTTCGCATCGTGGCTCTGCTGGGAGTGGCTGCAATAGTGCTTGGAGCTCTGCTTCCGACCCTTAGCTCTCTGTAATTTGGTTGTGAGCGACATTGTTCATGAGCTTTAACTTTGGTGCATGTAACAGTGCCTTACGAAAGAACCGAAGTTGCACCAAACACCAAGAGAGGATCAAGGATCAAAAGAATCAAGCTTTTGTGAAATTTAAAGAAAGAGAAGCTTCCGTTTCAAAGGATTGAAATGCTTCATTCTTTAATTCTTGATGCATGAAGTACCCTGCACTCGCAATCATGGCTGCATTGTCCGTGCAGTAGGAAAGTTTGACAGGGAAGCGAACAGGAACAGGAAATGTTCCAAGCAAAGATCGAAGATGAGTATTTGCTGACACTCCGCCGACAACATGGATTTCTTTCGTGCCCGGATACTGATGGAGTGCTTTCTTCAACCGATCGATCAAATGATTGCAAATGGCGTGCTGGTAGGATGCTGCGAGATTGCGTATGGTCGTGGCATCATGCGTTCTCAGATCGCGGAACGTGTACTTGAGCGATGTTTTGAGTCCCGAAAAACTGAAATCCAAATGTGATTCTTCCTTTAGCGGAAGTGGAAAATCGAATGCCTGCGCATCGCCTCCTTCCGCGGCTTTTGCAATGGAAGGACCGCCGGGGTAGGGGAGACCCAGAATGCTTGCGCCCTTGTCGAATGCTTCGCCGGCGGCATCATCGCGCGTGCGTCCGATCAAAATTCCTTTCGTGTGGCTCAATCGACACCACAAGTCCGTGTGTCCGCCGGACGCAGAGAGGCACAGAACCGGAAATTGAAGCTTTTCTTCTTGATCCAGCCACGGCGAACTCAAGTGCCCCAATGTGTGGTGCACGCCGATCAATGGTTTTTTCCAGAGTGATGCCAGTGCGCGAGCTGTCACACCGCCGACGAGAAGCGATCCCAACAGTCCGGGCCCTTTCGTCACGGCAATGGCATCAATCGATTCGGGAGTGCTCTTCGATTGCTTGAGTGCTTGAGCCAGGACGGGAATCATGCATTCCACTTGCATGCGCGCCGCTTCTTCCGGAATCACTCCTGCATGTTGTTCAAATGCCTCCTTGGAACTCGCAATGACATTGCAGAGCACGTGAGTGCCATCCTCAACGACCGCAACGGACGTTTCATCGCACGAGGTTTCGATTCCAAGGATTCTCATAACGGGCGGAATGCTACACTTTTCCCATGAAAGAGTCTCTGCTCTACATCACGCGCAAAACCAAGGGAATCGGCGGTATGCAGCGTTTAAGCCACGATTTTATGCGCGCCGCAACGTCCGATGAGCATTGTTCGTTCTCTGTCATCCATCCGTATGGGTGGCTTCCACTCGATATCACATTCCCGATCCGTGCAATCACCGCAGGTGCTTCGCATGCCTTGCGCAGACATACCATCCATTTGGGAGATGCGCTTCTCTGCCCATTGATTCCGGTCTTTCATTTTTTTGGAGCGAAGCGTGTGACAATCACGGCGTGCGGTCTGGACGTTCTTTTTTCGAATCGGTTCTATCAGAAAATACTTATCGGTTTTCTTTCTCGTGCAGATGCGGTTGTTTGCATCAGTGCGAAGACTGCGGAGGAAGTACGGAAGAGGGGAGTGCCGTCTGCAAACATTTCCGTCATTCCGTGTGGCATTCATGCGAATGATCTTCGGGCACATGATCGTCATCAAAACAATACACCGGTACTGCTCTGTCTTGGACGACTGGTTCCGCGAAAAGGAGTCGCGTGGTTCTTGGAAAAAGTCTTCCCCATTCTCCGCCAAAGACATCCGACGATAGGTTTGCATATCATCGGCGATGGTTCCGAGCGAGTGCAGATCGAACATCTGTGCGATGCACTTGATCTCCGTTCGTCGGTGAAGATATTGGGACAGGTGACGGATGAAGAAAAGGAAAGAGCCCTTGTGGAAGCCACGCTTTTCATTATGCCCAATATACCCGTCGAACATGACATGGAGGGATTCGGCATTGTCTGCATTGAAGCAAGTGCACGGGGTCTGCCGGTTGTGGCCGCTCGGTTGGAAGGAATAAAAGATGCCGTCATCGAAGGAAGAACGGGGACTTTTTTCACGCCGCTTGATTCCATGGATGCCGTTCGTGCCATCGAACAAGCACTCTCGCATTCTCTGTCGCCCGATTCCGTGCGGACCGCAACGCTTGAACATTTTGACTGGAAAAAATTATTTGATCGATACTGCACGGAAGTTTTTGCATTTTCTCCTCACGCATGAGCAATGCCCATCAGAACCGGCGCACGATGCTCTTAACGTGGGAATATGGCTCTGTAGGCGGAGGGCTGGGCAGAGCAATGCAGTGGATTGCCGATGAATGCAGAGCAGCCGGCATGAACCTCATCGTCGTCTCTCCTTTCCCCGGTGCGGATGTTCGGATCTTTCGTTTTCTTCGCTTTCATGGTGCGCACCTGGTTTTTTCATTGCTCCTACCGTTCGCCCTACGTTCTATCGTGAAGAGAGAGCACATTACGCGGATTCTTGTTCCTGTGTGCCCCGGTGGAGTTTTTCTCTTGCGATGGCCAAAAGGGGTGTCTGTCCATGCCATTGTCGATCACCTCTATGTGCAGCAATGTCGCTCTGTTCCGGGTGAATGGTGGAAAAGAGTATTCATTCCGTTTGAGCGGCACATGCTTATGCGTGCGGCACAAGTGACATGTGTTTCTCCCGATACACGCGATGCTGTCATGCACTTTTACGGAGTTCCTTCCGATGTCTTTGTGCCCTTTGTTTTTTCCGATGCACCGTCCGTTCCCAAAGAACCGGGATCATGCCTCTGCGTGTCCCGTCTCACGGCGCGCAAGGGGATTCCTGTCCTCCTGCGAGCATGGGAAAAAGTCCATGCGGCATTTCCTTCCGCACGATTGTGTTTGATCGGTGATGGGCGAGATAAACGTCTGCTCGACCGGTTGTCGCCCGCAGTGCGAGCATCCATCGATCATCGCTTGCATTTGCCATATGCGGAAGTGCTCGCTCTGTACGATCGTTCCGACATTATCCTCTGTCCGTCGCATCTGGAAGGATTTTCGCTGTTTTGCGGCGGCGGCATGAGCAGAGGAGCCGCACCAATTGCCAGTGATGCCGATGGACTCACATTCTTCATCGAGCACGGTCGCAATGGACTTCTTGTCCCAACGGGAGATGCGGAGGCTCTTGCCTTCACCATTCTTTCGCTCCTGCATGACCCCATGCGGACACGAATGCTGGGGGAACAAGCGCGAGCATCCATCCGCATGCGCTTTTCTCCCGAGCGCGCACGCGAAGCGCTTCTAAAAACGATCATCGAAAGGTAGGATGCATGTCATGCAACCTTCGAACACGGTTCATGCGCTGCAAAAACGGTTTCTCCCGGTGCTGACAGCAGTCGTCTTCCTATTGCTCGTGGCTAAATTTTTCTGGCCGTTGATGGTGTTCGATGTGCCGTTGGGGTACGACCCCGGGCTGTATCGATACCTGTTTCTTCGCTATGCCGAGGCCTTTCCGGCGCTTCCGGAGCTCGATGTGTGGGCGCAGGAGCAACCGATGGGACTGTTTCTTCTCTTTGCACCGCTCGTAAAACTCTTCTCTGTCGAACCATTCCTTGGTTTTCTGTGGAATGCCGTTCCGGTTCTTCTCGTTGCTTCACTCGCATGGATTATTGCCAAGCGCAACGGAAGAACGATGGGAGCACTCGTACTCCTTATGGGACTTCTTTCCGTGGCGCAGTACCACGGATTTCTGTTGATGTATTGGAAGACGCTCGTCTCACTTCTGTTCATGATTTTCTCCTTTTACTACGTGGAGAAAAAATCATGGATCGCCCTTCCCTTCGGCATTCTCACGATCGCCATTCATCAACAAACGGGTTTTTTGTTCATTGCAACGATTACGCTGTGGTTTCTCTTTCAGCTCTTCGCAGAACGAAAAAAAATGCATGCGATTCTCGCGCTGTTACTCCTCTGCATGATCGCAGGAGGTTTGCTGACGTATCTTCCGGTCTGGAATAGGGTCGTCTCCGGCCATCTCAACACTCTGCTCACTTCGTACTCCTCGCTGCCGGCAGGAGCATTCGAACCGATTTCCTTTTTTCTGTTCCATTCCGGCATTCTTTTTGCCTTTGGAATATTCGGTCTGCTCTTGAATGTTCGTCACGAACGCGGAACGCTTTGGCAATGTGCGGCGTTCCTTAGCCTTCTGTTCATTCTTATTCGCTTCTTCTTTTACCGACGCTTCATTCTGCAATTTGATTTTTTCTTGCTCCCCTTCGCGGCGTATGGACTGCGGGAGCTTTGGTTTATCAAAAAGGCGTATGCATTTCGCGCATTGCTGATCGTGCTCGTTCTTGTGCAAGCAATTGCAACGGCGCATGCGGTGCATCCGGATAGTTTCCCTTTGTGGTGCACGTACAATCGAACGCGGTGCGAAGCATTTCCTCCCATTTCGGTGCAGCCGGATGTTTCTTCCGACATGCTCGCAGGCATTCAAGAGGCAGGAGCATTTGTCCCCGTCGATGCGCTGCTATTGGCTCTGGAACCGCAAATAGCTCCCTGGCTGCGCGGGTGGTTGCCGTATCACACCATAGCGGGTCCGGGCATTTTTTCTTCGCCATGGGATTATGCAGGCTGGGAAAAATTTCTCCTCGGGACCCATGCGGATCGCGTTTCCTTGCTGAAGGGAAAAAAAGCTCCCATGTACCTCTTTGTCACGCCGTTCTTTACGACGTACTATGAAAGTTACGCGGAGAAATTTTTGAATGATTCCTGCTTCAAAGAAACCGCTTCTCCCTATCTTCTCTCCGTAACATGTCTATGATTTCCTTCTTCCCCTCACGCGCCGTTTTTCTTGATCTGTTTGGATTCGCCATCCACTGGTATGGCATTATGTACTTGCTTGCTTTCGTCCTTGCACTCATCCTTCTTCCACGCTTGCAGAAGGAGCGTGGGCTGCATCTTTCCCGCGACCAATGGGCATCCATCGTTTCCGTGTCCGTCCTTGGCGTGATCATTGGCGGAAGGCTTGGTTACGTCCTCTTCTACGAGCCGCTGTATTTTCTGTCCCATCCTCAAGACATCATTGCGGTTTGGAACGGAGGTATGTCCTCGCACGGAGGTTTTTTGGGAGTCTTGATTGCACTTGTTCTCTACTGTCGCCGTCACCACGTCGACCTTCGTGCGCTTGCCGACGTCGGCGTCGTCCCCGTTGCCATTGGTCTTGCATTCGGGCGTTTCGGCAACTTTATCAACCAGGAACTCTACGGCATCGTCACCACACTCCCCTGGGGCATTGAAATACCGGGTGCCGAAGGTCTGCGTCACCCCACGCAGATCTATGCCGTATTCAAAGATCTGCTGATTGCAGGCGTTGCGTTCTGGCATCTTCACAATGTCCGTCCCATTCGTCCTGGCAGAACATTCGCACTGTTCCTTATTTTGTATGGTGTGCTCCGGTTCTTGCTCGAGTATTTGCGCTATCAAACGCATCCGCTCATCGATCTTTTGGTCTTGAAGCTCAGCTACGGTCAATTGCTTACGATTCCGCTGCTCATTGTTGGCATCGTACTCTGGTTCTGGTTGGGCAAGGATTCTTCTTCAAGAGCGTGAGCTATCAGCTGCGTATTTTTAAGAAAAGTCCGACGATGGAGTGAGCACATCCCGTGCTTTTCGAGCGATCGGAAGTGGTCTTCCGTTCCGTAGCCCTTGTGCTGATGGAATGCGAAGCCGGGAAAATCTTTCGATGCTTCAATCATCAGATGATCGCGGGTTACTTTGGCTACGATGGATGCAGCGGCTATGCATGCTTCCGATTCATCGCCGCGAATAATGGATGTGTGCGAATAATCGAACCAGAACTTATCACGACCATCCACCAGTAAATAGGTTGGCGTGATGATCTGCGCCAGAGATCGAATGGCTTCCTGCATGGCACGCTCGGTTGCAGCTAAAATTCCATGCTGATCGATGTGATCTGCGGGTGACATTCCAATGCCAAACAGACAATTTTTTTTGATCCACAAGAAAGAAGATTCCCTTTGTTCCGGTGTCAATTTTTTGCTGTCTGCAATCAAACAAAATCCTTGCTGTCTTTTCGTACGTACCGGAGACCAGGAGATACAAGGAGTTTTTCGAGGAATCAGGGAGGATCGAATCACACAAGCAGCGGCAACCACGGGACCAGCGAGCGCTCCTCTGCCGGCTTCATCAATTCCCGCGATGATCGGATTAAGCATAAAGCAGAGAGCAGAAAATGCAGAGCACTTACGAATTTTTTCGTGCAGTCTTCATGATTGAAGTCAGTAAGGTATTTCCATCATTTGCTTTTTGCTCTCTGCTCTGCGCTATTTGCTTTAAAAGTTCTCGAGCGATTTCGCGTTCATTCCATGGAATTTGTCCTTCCGCCGTCCACATTGTCGTGTCGCTTCCTTTGGCGCAGAGGATGACGGCATCACCGGGCTGTGCTTTTGAAAAGATGAATTTGATCGCATCGCGTCGGTCGAAGATCTTGTGCGCTTCCGTTTTGTTTTGATCAACGCCTGCCCAAACTTCGTCAATGATTTTTTGCGGATCCTCCGTGTATGGATCTTCATTCGTCACCACCACGACATCGGAGAGTTCACTGCAAATTTTCCCCACCATGGGACGCTTCTCGCGCATGCGGTCTCCGCAACTTCCGGTGAGCGTCAGAAGGCGCTTTCCATGCGGCAATGTCGATCGAAGTGCGGTGAGTGTTGCTTGGTACGCTTGCGGCGTGACCGTGAAATCTACGTAGACATCAAAAGGTTGTCCGCAATCAATTTTTTCCATCCGCCCCGGAACGCCTTTGTAGCGCTGCAAGGCCTGCAGTGCCTGCTCAAGAGACAGATCGAAAATGCCGACGGTGCAGCAAATGGCGCAGAGAGCATTGTTCAGGTTGAAGATGCCGGGAATGGACAATGCAAGTTCATGGTCTGTGCCATCGATGTGTGCAACGGCTCTGCATGATGCAGATGTTCCTCGCACATCCTTCAATTGATGGGCAGGCGAATAGATGGCACTATTCTTTGTCGGAACTGTACGGAGGTAGGCAAAAGACCGATCATCCCTATTCAAGACTTTTGTTCCGTTTTTCCGCAGCATTCGGAAAAGCAAAGCCTTTGCACGAATATATTCGTCCATCGTTCCGTGGTAATCCAAGTGCTCTTCCGAAATATTCGTGATGCCCGCGACCAGAGGATATGTGTGATTCAATCTGCCCTGAATAAGTCCGTGCGAGGAGCATTCGATGACCGCATGGGTGCATCCGTGTTTTACGAGTTCTGCCAGAAATTTTTGAATGGCGAACGGCGAGGGCGACGTTTTCTGCGTTGCATTGAATGTAATCTGATCCTTGGCTTGGAAGAACGCCGTGGAGAGGGCACCTGCTTGGATTCCGCATTCGTTCAAAATATGTACGATCATGCCGACGGTCGTCGTTTTTCCGTCTGTGCCGGTAATGCCGATGACGGTCAATTTCCGCGCGGGAAACCCGTACGATAACGCAGCAAGGTCTGCTTTCAAGCGATGCCAGAGCAACCGCACAAGGCTGTGTTGCTTAAAGAATTTTTTGAAGATCATGATCATAGAGTCGCCGTCGTTGTATCCAGAATAGCACGTGCCTCTGCGATATCCCGCATCATTTGGTGTTTTAAATTCTCAACGGAATCGAAAGTTTGTACGTCACGCAATCGCTTGATCGATTCAATGTCTACGAATGTCGGAGAGGATGCAATCGTTGCATCGATCAGGTGCACCTCGCAGGATGGCGTGTCTCGGAACACCGGACGAGGACCGTAATGCATTGCGGCTTTATAGACGTGATTTTCGATGCGTACGAAGCATGCATAAATACCTTCAGCACATTCTTTCGGAACGGAAGAAATGTCCACATTGATCGTGGGGACACGCAGTTCTTTTCCGCGTCCGGAGCCGGCCACCACAGTCGCTGTGAATATTTTTGATTGTTGTTGCATGATCATGGAGTAGCAGAAAGCGCAGAGCAAAAAAGCAGAGAGCAGAGAATGCAGTTATATGGTATCACAGAACATTTTTTTTGTTCTCTGCTCTGCGCTATTTGCTCTCTGCTTATGGCTAGGGTTGTCCTCCAGCCTTCAATGCACGAGCGCTGTCCGCCATGTTCTTGGCGGTTGCTTGCACTTGATCTGCAAGCGTCGCAAGCCCCATATCTAATTTTTTGGCCTGTTCCGCCAAGTTCCAGGCTTCCCCTGCAAGAGTGATCACGTTATCCAAGTCTCCGCTCACGCCGCTGCGATATGCACGAACAAGGGCTCGGAAGCTTTCCGTTGTTTTGACAGCCGCTTTCACAATGCTTTCATCAGGCCTGCTGGCATGGGCGCCTCGCGCTGCCAGCAAGCTGCGGACGGAGGCATATTCCGCTTGATCGATGTCGTTGAGGTCAAGGGAAGACAGGATGTTATGGATCTCCGTTTCCGCTTCATCCAGCAGCGCTTGCGTGCGGCGGCCTTCTTTGTACATCGCATAGCGGTGCATGAAGAGTGCGACGTCTCCTCGAGTCAGTTCGCGTCCGGGGGACAAAAGACCGTTTTGCGTGACAAGCGTCAGTGAGGAAGAGATTGCGTAACGCATATAGGGGTAATACCACTCATCGGGATTCGCTACATCGGTTGCGAGAGGCAAACGGATTTCACCGAAGGCGCCTGCATCGGCCTTGTTTGCGATAAGAAGCATCTTTAAAAACTCCGCTTTCTGGATATTTCGTTCTCCGTAGAACATGGATTTTTTTGGAGGACCGTCGACGATGCCAAATGCTTGCCGAGCCGCCTCCACATATGGCAAATACCATGCACCGGATGGAATGTCTTGGTACACGGTCGTCGGGCCAAATTGGCCGAGTTGCTGAGGAGTCGCGAGTGGTGCGATGAGGATCTTTACGGCTTCCGCCCTGTTCACCTTTTGGTCGGGGCGGAATGTGCCATCTGCATATCCCGCAATAATGCCCTGTTGTTTCAGGTATTCCACAGCTTCAAATGCCAGGTGCTTCGGCGGCACATCCTGAAATGAAGGAGTTTGTGCATAGGCGGGTGCGGCATAGCTCAATATGCAGACTGCAGCGAAAGCGGCGAGACCTAGCTTTTGTACATGCATCATGGCAACGGACGGGAATGGAGGATCTTATTGTATCAGAGCGAGCCAAAAAGCAAACGTTAAAGCATAAAGCAGAGAGCAGAAAGCGCAAAGCCGTTACGATTTTTTTCGTGCAGTCTTAATGCTTGAAGTTGGTAGGGCAATAGTTTTGAAAGTTCTCTGGATAAGTTCATCTTGTGTTGCATTCGTTATGAGGATCCTATTGCAAGAAAAACAATGCAGAGCGAGCCTACCCACGCCAACCAAGATTGGTGCCTCATAGGAATTGCCTTTTAGGCAATCATGGACGGAGCTATGCGTACACAAATTGCTTTGGAGAAGGATTGTGAGAAGGCACACCGGTGCTTATGTCAAAAGATCAGAAAGATCTGCGGGATCTGCAGGTCTCATATGATCACGAAGCTCCGAATGATCTGCAGGATGCGGTAGGCCAGACAGTCCTCGCCCGGTCGCGTCTTTTATGCGGATATGGCGCGTATGCGAAGAAGCCCGGAGAGATCGGATAGATCAGGGAGTTCTGCAGGTTCAGTGAGCTTGAGGAGATCGGGTGGCTCCGCGGGTTCAGATAGATCTTGTAAAGAACCTGATTTTAAGGTACAATAGTCAATAGTTAATTAACTCCTACACAAACATCCACTTCAACCTCCTGTGCGTTCTCCGGATTTCAATTCGCAACGGGTGACAAGAGAGCAACTCCTCCAGCGAGCCGGGGGTGCCAACCTGAGCCCACAGGCACAGCAGCGGCTGCAGTGGTTTCTTTTTGCATTGGAGAATGGGAATGACCCCAAGGCGGTGGGCAAACAGTTTGGGATTTCCGAATCCACGTTTCGGCGCTGGTTGAAACGATTTGACCCGAATGACCTTTCCACACTCGAAGAACAATCGCACCGTCCGCACACGGTGCGTGAGTCGGACGTGGAGCCGCACATTATTGGGTTAATCAAAGAGTACCGAACGAAATTCCCACTGATGGGAAAAGAGAAGATACAATTGGAACTTGAGCATACGCACGGGATTAGAATATCGAGTTCGACCATTGGCCGCGTCATTCAACGTGAGCGCTTTTACTACGCCGATACGGTTTCCCATCGGCATAAGTTGCAAGACAATGAAACGTCGCCGAAGCATCAAATCCAGGTGCAGCCACCCAATTCCACCGAGGAACAGGGCGGCGGCTCTTCGTCCAAGAATCCTTCGCCCCCGGGCTCTCTGGCTGCTCTGCTTCTGGTTGCGTTCGCGGCTGCAGGATGGATGCTTTCCGTTGAACCGGCCTACGCTCTGGAAAGCGCCTCGTTCACATTGTACGAGTCATTCCCGAACGACGCAGCGGGTCAAGCGCAGACATCGACCAGCTATCGCATGAATGAAAACGATGTGACGTGGTATCAAGCGCCGCTTTCCAGCACAAGTTTCCAAATTGTTTCTGCTCCGCCTGCAACAGCGGCAGGCGATTCTGATGTGGAACCGGAACCCGCCGGTGGAGCAGGGACGGATTCGGGCGGCCATCGGGGAAATCGAACGAATGAAGGAGAAATAAAACATCCTTCTGCTCCGAAAAAACCGACATTGCCTATTTTACCCAAAGAGCCACCTCGGTTCGAAGTCCCGGATGAATTTGAGTTTGAAACACCTGGAAAACCACAGGTGCAAGAACCGGAGCCGATGCCAATTGTCAGTATTCCGCAGGCACCCAAGAGGATTTCTTTCGGCCGCTTTATCCTGAGAAAAGATGTCCAGCACCCTGCGGCAACATTCTTGATGTTCGAAGAGCAACCCATTTCTTTGGCACGGCAAATCATCAGCCGGATGCTCATGTTGCTCGGACTCTCTGTCCTCATTGTTTCGGTCTATCGCCTGATGCAACAGATGTCGAGCCGAGGAGTTCTGCAATTCCTGCGGGCTTCCCGCGCCATACGGCACACCTCTAAAACCAAACGCCATCGCCATACCTCCATTCGCAAAAACATACTGCGCCGCAGCCGCATCCTCATCGCCTTCCTGGTGTTTGCGCTGGTACTCAGTGCGAGTGCATGGACGCTGCCGCACACGCTGGCCGCTACCACTGCGCCGCTCAAGCATGTGTATAACGGGCATCTGTTGAGCAGCAACGGAACAGCCATTAGCACCGCGCATCTTGTGCGTTTCAGTTACTGGAAGAGCGCCGACTACGTTTCCGGCGATGTGACGGCAACGGGGTCCATCAATACGGGTGCCAGCAATTACGCGCAGTGGTTCGAAGTATTCACGGTGACGCCGGACAGCAACGGATATTTCTCGGTACAGCTTGGCAGCGGCACCGCCCTTCCGACCATCGACAGCATGCCCGTGAGCACGCTCACAAGCCTCTTCCTGCAAGTGGAAGTGAAGGCGAGTGGTGCATCGGATACGTCCTACGAAATTCTGGATCGGAATGCCGATGACCCCACGGTCGACCGTTCCCCCGTGCTTTCCGTTCCTTCCGCCCTCAATGCCGACATGGTCGACCGCAGGGACGTGGGCACGGGAAGCGGTGCCATTCCGTTCCTGCAGAGCGGCGGCTTGCTTGGCACATCGCAGGTTCCCAGCGGCACGGACCAAGACCGCTTCACCCTTGATGCAAACAACACGGGGGTCGACACTGTCACGCTCCGGTTCGGCACTACGCTTAACCAAACGCTTACGTTTGACATTGCGAATGACCGCTTTGATTTCAATGACGACCTCCGCATCCAGGGAAACCTGACGGTGACCGGCCTCATCAATGGCATCAATATTGAGGACCTCACGGACAGCGCCACCACGCACTTGAAGACGACATCCGGTGCGGGGCTGACGGTGAGCGTCGCCGCGGGTCCCTACCGCATCAGCGGTTCAGGTACGCACTTCGGTGGATCGGGAAGTGTGGCGCTTCGCGCAAGTGCGACCAATTACATCTTCTTCACGTCCACAGGGCTCATCGTCACACCCGGTGAATTCCCAACCAAAAACAGCCATATCCGCTTGGCGGAAGCCGTGACCAACGGCAGCGCCATTACATCGCTTGTCGACCGCCGCCAACTGAGTTCCGATGACCGCGAACAGACCGTGGAAAGTAACTATCATGCGGAATTCGAGCACGTCTCCTATCAGGGAGACGCGACAAGCAATGTCGGACAATTGAGAGTGGACCATGACAACACCAACCTCCATAACTTCTACATTTGGACAAGCTCCCTCAGCACGCTGCAGGACTACGACGTCATTCTTCGCGAGACTCTCTCATCGGAATTTGTGCGGTGGGGCACAGGATCCATTGTGGTGCGCTTCCGTTCCACCTCTGCCAGCACTGCCGACAACCAGATGGACATTTCCGTCTTCGACACGAATGGCAGTCCTGTGACCATCACGGGAGACTCCACCGACTTTGCAAGCACCGGTTGGGCAACGACGACGCTGAACTTCGGGGGATCGCCGACATGGACTGCGGGTCAGGAATTCCTCATCAAATTCAAGCTCCATGCCAAAGATAACTTCCAGATGCAGCTTGGCAGCGTTCGGCTGAAATACGTTGACCTGCCGAGGGAATAACCCCTCATAAACCCATTCACATCTTCCCCCTTTTTTTCTCCCCCCTACCCATGGAAACGAAACGCCCAGTCCACAGCCCTCTGAAACAGCCAATGCACCAGGAATTCCTACTGGGAAAGGGCATTGCAAAAAGTAGGAAGATCAGCTACAATAGTAAGAAATACACATCCATTCCCATTCGCATAACAAACATCCTTCAACGGCGTTTCCCAAAGCTTGCACTGTGCAGGCGCATGCTCGCGACGGCCGTGGCCGCGTCCCTCCTTCTATGGGCGTTTCCACAAACGGGCGCTGCATCCAGTTTTGATCCGACACTCTTGGTTAACACCGAATCCTTCCAGATCATCGATGAAGGAGACAGCACGACGGACATTGAAATCCGCTTTGGGGACACGGTGAACGAGAAAGTCTACTGGAACAGAGGGCCTGCGCGCTTCCAATTTACGGATGATGTTCATAGCGAAGGAAACATCACAGGCTCAGGCACATTAACGGTTGACAGTAACGTAAAGACCAAGGCGGATCTCACGATCAACTCCGACTCCGGCGCCGCGGATGCCGTTCTTACCTTCGGTTCGGATGGAGCGGATCAGACATTCAAGTTCCTGAATGCAGAAGACCGTTTCGAGTTCGATGACGATACAAACGTCGTCGGCAACCTCACGGCTTCCGGCAACCTCATTGCCAGTGGATTCGGCAAAGTGAAGGGTGATTTGACCTTGAATTCCGACTCCGGTGCTGCAGACGCCATCTTGACCTTCGGCTCCGACACTGCGGACCAGACATTGAAGTTCCTGAATGCAGAAGACCGATTTGAAGTAGATGATGATTTTAAGGCGACAGGTAACCTCCTTTCTTCCGGCGGACTCGTTATCGATAGTGCGGCCGTCTTCAAATCCACTCTCAAGTTGAATGGAGTCACGTATACGTTCCCATTCTCCGATGGTACCGCTTCCGGTAAAGTGCTGAAAACAAACAGCGCAGGTCAGCTCTCGTGGAGCACCGATGCGACAAGCACGTCTTACTCCCGCAGTAGCGGTTCCATTTCTTTGTCGCCGGATTATGCTGGTGCCGTGTATGTTAGCAGTGGTGCCGCAACCGTCGGCTCGTTGGGGCTCCGTTATGATTCCGGCAGTGCGGTAAACTTCTATCGTTGGCAAAGCACGAGGACCACGAACCAACAGTACTGGATCGTCTCGCGCGTCCGCATTCCAGAGCAGTTCACAGGATGGGAGGCCGCCAAGCCCATTGAATTCCGCTACCGTGCATCCGGTGCATGGCTGGAAGTGAGAGCATTGGATACCAACAACAACAATATTGCTCTCACCGGCCACACAAATCTTAAGGCAACCACATGGACGACGGCGACTATCACGGGCCCGGAGGTTAGCGGCACATTTGCCTCGGGCAGCTATATGACCATCATGGTAAAAATGGTCTCCTCAGGCGCACTGGTGCCAGACCGCGCGTATGCGGATGCATCGTTCATCAACTTGAACATCGACTTGAAGTAAAACACAGAGCATGAATGTTAGGTGAAATATTGGAAGCAGCCGTACTCCTCGAGACGGCTCTTTCCAGTACGCTTTCTCTTCTCTGCTTTGGTACAATCACACGTATGGAGAGGTGGCCGAGTGGTCTATGGCGACGGTCTTGAAAACCGTTAGGCCCGCAAGGGCCTCGGGGGTTCGAATCCCTCCCTCTCCGCCACGTCGCTCGCGAGCGACGTGGCACCGCCACTTTCCTCAAAAGGATGATAGACTTATCGTATGTGGTATTTCTATGTATTACAAAGCCTTAAGAATCCAAAATATTTCTACAAGGGCTCCACAAATGATTTGCGGAGAAGATTTAAAGATCATAATGATAAGAAAGTAGATTCTTCTAAGCCATATGCACCATTTCGCTTAGCGTATTATGAGGCATATATTTCTGAGTTTGCAGCGCGAAAACGAGAATCATCCGTAAAGAAAAGTGGTTCGATTTCGGTTCCGCTCTTACGAAGAATTCAAGAAAGCTTGAGCTAATCGAGAGTATGAGAAAGTAGTTCAAAATCTGCATTCTTGGTCAGTATTTGATGAATTTTCATACTAATTTACAGTTCTCGCAAACCCTCTGAGGGGCTTTGAAGGCAATTTTCTGTTATAATATACGGATTCAATCAACACCCGTGAAAACACAAAAAAAGAGCTGCAGGCTGCGCATTATAACGAGTGTCATCGTATTGTTCTTTCTCTGCTCGCTGGTGCGGGTCGACACGTCCTTTGCAGCAAGCTCCTGGAGCCCGACACTCCTGGTGAATACGGAGGCCTTCCAGATTATTGACGATTCCAATGATACTGCGGACATAAAATTGCGCTTTGGAGGCAGCATTAGCGAGGAAGTCTATTGGAATCGAGCATCGGCGCTTTTTCAATTTACCGATGATGTGCATGTGGAAGGCAACGTTACATCGTCCGGCACGTTGATTGTGAGCGGCACGGGATCGATAAAAGCCGAGACGTTCAAGGTCAACAGCGATCAATCCGCCGGAGACACGGTTCTTGTCTTCGGGAGTGACACCGCCAATGAAACTTTGAAATTCTTGAATCTCGAAGACCGTTTCGAATTCAGCGATGATCTTCATGCAACGGGGAACATCACCGCGTCCGGCGGTATTGTCGTGAACACCGCCTCACGGATAAAGGCAAACCTCACTGTTTCCAGCACTATGAGCGGGGCGGCTGTTGACACATACAATCTCAATGCGTCGAAGAGCGCGACGACCGGCAGCATTCTCGTTTCCCGCACCGGTAGCGCACCGCAGTGGGCACAGCCCATGACCAGCATGGTCTGGTTCATTGATGGCGCCTTGTTCGTGACTGCCACGGGAGCTGCGGTCATCACGATGCCGTTCGGACTGACTGTGAGCACGGGGAGCCTCCGCATCAACGTCGCCCCGACGGGGGCGGATGTCATTGCCAATATCACGCGGAATGGGCAAAGCATCTACACAACGGCTCCGCGGATCGTGGCGAATACAAAGCACAGTAAGAACGGAACGTTCGCTTTCACGCACCTATCCGGGGGGACAGTCGTGAGCGTCAGCATCGATCAGGTGGGAAGCACTATTGCAGGCTCCGGTCTCACGATCATGCTCACAGGGAGACGGCACTACTGAGTACATCGCAACACGGAGTCTTCAGCACAACGAACCTGTCCGGTGGCCATCCTGCACGTGACGATCGATCAGGCCGCAGTACCGTCGCCGGCTCCGGATGCACGAACATGCTCAACGGTTGGAGGAAATACGAGACGGCGGTATGCATTCGCATCAGACATATTAAGTGTTGCTTTGTCAAGCAGCTCTCCTTTTCGCTCGCCACGGTACGGGGATAGAATTCGCCCCTTTATTGTCACCCCTTTTTTTTATGAAACGTGTTGCGAGTTACATCATCGGTGCTTCGTTGTTCCTCTCCTACGTCATGCCGGTACTGGCCGTGGATCCCGCTCAGGGGCCCGGCGGGCCGATCCTCGTCGTTACCAGTAGCGCGAATCCCTTCAACACCTACTACGCGGAAATCCTCCGTGCCGAGGGACTCAACGAATTTACGACCGCGGACATCTCCACGGTCACGGTTGCTCTACTCCAGACGTACGATGTCGTTCTTCTTGGAGAGATGCCACTCAGCCTCGCACAGGTGACGATATTCAGCGATTGGGTGACGGGGGGAGGGAATCTGATCGCCATGCGTCCCGATAAGCAACTTTCCGGTTTCCTCGGGATCAGTGATGCCGCAGCAACCCTTTCCAACGCATACCTCCTGGTGGACACGGCAACGCCGCCGGGTGCAGGCATTGTCAACCAGACCATCCAGTATCACGGAACCGCCGATCTCTACACGCTCAGCGGCGCGACAGCGGTTGCCACTCTCTACTCGAACGCAACGACCTCCGCCGGAAAACCGGCAGTGACGCTGCGGAGTGTTGGAGCGAGCGGGGGACAGGCGGCGGCGTTCACGTACGATCTCGCGCACTCGGTCATCCTGTCGCGGCAAGGCAACTCCGCATGGAACGGGCAGGAGCGCGATGGCGTTGTGCCAGTCCGCCCGGATGACCTGTTTTTCGGCGCGGCATCGGGAGATGTACAGCCGGACTGGATTGACCTGAACAAAGTGTCGATCCCCCAGGCAGACGAACAGCAGCGGCTGCTTGCGAATCTCATTCTCCAGATGAACCTGGATAAGAAACCCTTGCCTCGCTTCTGGTACTTGCCGAAAGGCCTTAAAGCCGCTGTAGTAATGACCGGAGACGATCACGGCATCGGCGGGACAGCCAGCCGTTTTAACCAATTCATCAGCGCAAGCCCCGCGAACTGTTCCGTTGCCGATTGGGAGTGCATCCGCGGCACGTCGTACATCTACGAAAGCACCCCGCTCACGAATGCTCAGGCGGTGAGTTACCACAACCAAGGATTCGAGGTTGCGGTGCATGTCCATACCAACTGCGCCGACTGGACCCCGAGTTCGCTGGCATCGTTCTATAGTACCCAGCTCTCAGATTGGGCGGCAAAGTACACCGGCCTGCCTTCGCCAAGCACAGTCCGGACACACTGTATCTCCTGGAGCGATTACGCCACCCAGCCCCAGGTGGAGCTGAATAACGGCATCCGCCTTGACACGAATTACTACTATTGGGGCCCCAGCGGTTGGATCCAGAACCGTCCCGGATTCTTTACGGCGTCCGGCTTTCCGCAACGCTTTGTTGATCTTGCCGGAAACATGATTGACGTCTACCAAGCGACGACGCAGATGACCGATGAGTCGGATCAAACCTATCCTTTCACCGTTGATACACTCCTGGATAACGCTCTCGGCGCGGCAGGGTACTACGGTGCCTTCGTTGTGAATGCCCATACGGATCAGCCGACATCCTCCGTGTCCGATGCGGTCGTGAACTCCGCAAAGAATCGGAATGTTCCGGTGATCTCCTCCAAGCAATTGCTCGATTGGACCGACGGCCGCAACGCGTCGTCATTCGGATCCTTCTCCTGGAACGGAACGGTACTCGGATTTTCGGTGACCGCCGATGCAAACGCCCGCAATATCCAGGCAATGGTTCCCACGCTCGCGCCCGTCGGCGTTCTCACGGGTATCACCCGCGGCGGCACGCCGATTGAGTACACGACACAGACGATCAAGGGAATCGAGTACGCGTTCTTCCCGTCCACAACGGGGAATTATCAGGCGACGTACGCGGTGGACACAACGCCGCCGGTCATTTCCGGAGTCTCGGTTGCTCCTCTGCCAACGACCGCGACCGTCACGTGGACGACCAACGAGCCAGCAACATCGCACGTGGACTACGGCGTCTCCGCGTCCTCGCTCTCGCAAAACATGAATGATGCCGCACTCGTCACGTCACATACCCCGGTCCTCACGGGTCTCTCCCCCGGTACAACCTACTATTACCGTGTCACTTCCGTGGACGCTGCGGGGAACAGCGTGACATCGCCGGTGACGGCCGATCCGCCGGCAAGTTTCAGCACGCCCGCTCCTTTCCTCACCGACACGACGGTAGCAGACTTCACGGCCGGCACGCTCGATGCGAACACCGCCGTCACGCAGACGACCGGAGGCGAGGTCGGTCTGCGACCGACCGAGGGATCGGAATTCGACGGATCGGCGCTTCCCGCCGGATGGTTCGGCACTCCGTGGGAGAGCGGCGGCAACGCCGTCATCAGCGGAGGTGCGGTAACGGCGGATGGCATCCTGGTGGGAACGAACACGTATTACAGCGCGGGGCGCAGCATAGAATTCTCCGGGACATTCACGGGCGCTCCGTGGCAACACATTGGCTTTGGTGTTGATTTCAACGGTTCTTCCTCCCATGCCATCTTCAGCACCGAGGCCGGGGGAGGGTTCTTCGCGAGGACCAGCAATGGCGCGCAATCGAACTCCACTGCGCTGAATGGCGGACTACTTGGCGGGTTCCACCGTTACCGCATCGATTGGAATGCAAACAATGTCGTGTACTTCGTCGATGGCATTCAAGTTGCCTCGCAACCCATTACCATTGGCACGCAACTCCGTCCTCTCATCAGCGATGCCACAGTCGGCGGGGGCGCGACGGTAGTCGACTGGATGCGCATGACGCCGTACAACACGCCGGCGACCTTCCTCTCCCGCGTGTTCGATGCCGGCCAAACGACGGCTTGGGGGAATTTCTCTTGGTTGAATGACCTGCCGTCCGGTGCGAGCCTGACGATGAGCGTGCGGACCGGCAGTACACCCATACCCGATGGCACGTGGACGACGTTCACGTCCATTCCCGCTTCCGGCAGTCCCGTCAATGCGTCGTCGCGTTATCTGCAGTACCAAGCGCAGCTCTCCACAACGACTGTGAGCAACAGTCCGGCCCTGACGAGTGCAACGATCGAGTACGCGACGGGCCCCGACACCACCCCGCCCGATACGACTATCACCGCCTCTCCATCGAACCCCAGTAACAATCCGAATCCCTCGTTCAGCTTCACTTCGACCGAAGCAGGGAGCACCTTCGAATGCGCGTTGGATGGTGCGGCGTTCTCCGCCTGCACGAGTCCAAAGGCGTACACGGGACTTGCGGATGGCGGCCACACCTTTCTGGTGAAAGCGACCGACGGAGCGGGGAATACGGATGCCACGCCGGCCGGCGTTTCGTGGACAGTGGATACCATCGCACCGGACACGACAATCACCTCTTCTCCTTCCGACCCCGGCACCAGCAGTGATGCGACCTTCACCTTCACCGCCACGGAATCCGGAAGCACCTTCCAGTGCACTCTTGATGGAGCCGCATTCACGTCCTGCACGAGCCCCAAGAATTACACAGGACTCGGCAACGGCAA